>Ga0209489_105271_pt1 | contig 22655 bp, 11 predicted proteins | sample SiratrowhiteBW_FD_187527 | JGI IMG/M metagenome (GOLD analysis project Ga0209489, IMG submission 187527) | Root nodule microbial communities of legume samples collected from California, USA - Siratro white BW (SPAdes) (version 2) | ecosystem: Host-associated > Plants > Roots > Nodule | place...
TATATATATGTATGTATGTATGTATGTATGTATGTATGTATGTATGTATGTATGTATGTATGTATGTATGTATGTATATGTATATATTGCTTCTCTTCTCAATTTTTATGATTCTTTTATTTCTTATGAGATGCATGAGTGGCATTATGTGTTGAAATACATGTTTAAGTATGATATAGAGATATATTTGATGGATGATATAAACTATGATTTTCTGTGGAAATGACATATGATAGATCAATCTGAAAGTGAATAATGTATAGTATGACGTTGAGATGTTATGGTTTGTAATTAAGACATAGTATCTTCAAAAGAAATGAGATATATACCCATGTCGAGATGTCTAAGATTGTGCATTGTTTTGAGATTTGTCTAGAAGGAGGTATCCAGACTCTACTAATATATTGGATCACATAGATGAATATTACTAGGTGGTGTGAGTTGATGAAGGTTCAGACTGAGTGACTACAGTTTGAAATATAATTGGTCAGAATAGACACAGGTGGATTAGCTTTGTCATGCAAGATTGTTGATTCATTGATTAATTGGGAGATGCTTGGATTCACAATTTGGAGTTATATGATGAGTGAAAACTTCTTAGTCTATTCAATGCACGAGTCTTCCCAAAATAGAATAAGTGTATATGTATGTGATTCAATATATTTATGACATGAGATTTTAATTATGAGTTATTTTAGATACTTGATGATGGTAAGATATATGAAATGAAGTGTGAAAGCTTGTTGTACTTATAGCTTGTTTGAAAGAGACACTTAATTCAATGATAATATATTTTAAAAATTATCTACTTTACTCTACTTTTTATGTTGTGTTTGTTTGTTTTAAGATTTGTAATAATGATGTATTATATGTGAGCAAATGTTTTAACAGGTGGTGAGACTTCTGAAAAAGTTATTGAAGTCATTTTTCTTATATTTTGAGATACTCTTTTGTTAAATTAATATTGTAAATCTCTATGAAAAAGATTATAGTTATATGTTGAGACATATTTGATGAATATAATATGTATATAGATTTATATGGATTATCTACATGCCATGGTAGTTAGATGATGTAAATGGGGATGTTACATATTATTAATGTTTTTAAAACAAATCTAAACAATAACTATAAAATGTGTTATACAAAGGATGACCGGACTCTTAAAACATATATCTTATAATAAGTACTCAAGGGAGTAATATACTCAAATGAAAAATTTAATTTACCGTATTATTATTTAACAATAAATACTTGTATATAAAAAGGGTCAAATAATTATTTTTTAAATAACCATAACTATAATTATTGTTTATACAACCACAACAATAAATTTTAAGATTTTATATGCAAAAAAGAATTGAAATTTACAGTCATAAAAAAAAGTATAGAGAAAGTGGGTGAGAAAGAAATAGTTGAATTGAAGGAAGTAGTGATGATGACAAATTAAATGAAGGGAAGGAAGAAGAAGTCACAGACTTTTGAACATAGGGAGACGAAACAGCAACTTTGATGACATTTTTAAAGGAGAGAAAAGAGGAGACATTGCTGATATTTTGGGGAGACGAATCACAATGAAGAGAAAAAATGGCACTAGTTTGTGGGTCACAAGAAAAATGTGGAAAAAGATGAAACAAAAAAAGCGTACTTAAACCGTTATAATATATTGATTCCTTAATAAGTAATGTATTAACACATTCAACACTGATTACTTTTGTAATTGATATAAAATGTGTTATGTTTCATTCACTATTTTAATGAATTATATTGCTAAACAGACAATTAAATGTCAACTCAACCATTAAACATAATTATTGTTGAAAATAAATAGTCAACTAAATACAAGTTAATAATTACACTACCAGAAAACTGCTTTTAAAAAATTAAATTAATAGTATGTAAGTTTAAAGAATTAGACACTACAATAATTAGAGATTAAAAATTAAATCTAAATTCAAAGTAGATAAAACTTTGGTACAAAGTTTAGAGATTGATTTAATAACTAGTTCATAAAACTTATTTAATAACAATAAATAAGAGTGGAAGACTAATAATCCTCCATTTCTAAAGTAATTTTTAAATTGGTTTATACATTGAATATTTTGTCCCTAAATAAGTTCCTATTTAATAAATTTATTGTAATGTTAATTAACATATTTATTATTTTAAAAGCAATGAATAATAATTATCATATTGAGAGAGGTTTGAATGTATTGTTTTACAGGAATCCAAAGAGAATGATTCCTAAAATGAATTTTTGTAGGGAAAAAAATAAAGAAAAAAAAAATTACAACCATATTTGAATTAACACAAATTATTCATGTAAAAGTTTTTTTATTATCATAAAAGGTTTGATATGTTGGCATCATTGTAAAACCATGGAATTTTAATAAGGTTGTCTCGTCGAAGTTCACTCAGGTACAATCATGTTAAAAATTGTATATAATAGTTACAAAAGAAATAAAAAGAAAACAAAACTCATGAAGAGATATCAACCGAAACTTAGGAGCATGTAGAAAACTAAAAATTAGGTAAACCAGTTTTGTCGCTAAGAAAATAATCCACAAATGAAAGTTGGCAAAACATCTCATCATGTAAAAAGAAGACAATTTTCTAATCCAAAATTACCCAGTTTATTTGTGCAAGTGTTACCTTCCATGTATATGTGGCAATAGAAAATGTCCATTTTCGAACAAAGCTAAATCTGCAACCATCTCTTGCTAGATTTCCAAGGCACAAATATTATGATCCTTAAATGCTTTAATAACCAACACAGTCGCATTTCAACCAAAGTTTAGTCTAATCATAACAGAAAGTTGGTTCAAAACGCCACTATTACATTCCTGTGTAGCATTTAAGAAACCCTGGTAAAGGTCGTATAACAACCAAGAAACTCACCATGCAAGTCTCTGAAGATTTCTTGCAAGCAACTAACCTTAGAAAACTGCGAGACGCCCATCAAAGTTACATTTGACAAAATTACTTACAAGAGTTATCCATTTTGCTTGTGGGATACAAGGTGCTTAAGCAGGGTGTTCATTAATATGAAATCACTTAATTATTTTAAACTCCTTAATGGAAACTGAAGTAAACCCATGAGTATGTGACTTGATGTATCCCAAAATTGGTTATAGGTATAAAAAGGCTTAAGGGTAATGCAAGAATAAAAAAACTAAAGCTTATTAGCCATGTGGATGTTTAAATCATATGAACTTATTAAGTATCATCGAATTAGACCTGTGACTGTGAAAAACAAAAAATAAATAAAAATAAAAATATAAAAAAATAGAGTTGAATTTATTTTATTTATTTTTTAAATATTGTTTGATATTTCACAAAATATTTATTTAATTTTTAAAGAAATGAAAGATTATAAATTTTTTAATTTCTATTCATCCTCAAGTTCGTTTTTCAAATAACATGTAATAAATAGATATTGGCCAACCAGTCAAGTTTAACTAATTAAACTATTGCTGCAAAATACAAATGAGTATATTTAATCAAGTCACTCTTAGTTAATATTTCGTTGGTAATTGTCCAGGACATCCGTCTGTAATTATCGATTAATTTCCATTGGTAAATATATCGACAATCATTACAGACAAATTTTTGGTTGTTGAAATTCCGTCAGCAATTTTGATTTATCGATGAAGTTTTGGCATTACCGACGAATTTTGACCGTCGGTAAATCTGAAATTTCTTATAATGTATGTTCGTTGTCACTCTTATATAACCTTGGTCAAGTATTCTTTACTTAAGTCACTCCTAGTTGACCACTAAGTACTTTTTACTCAAGTCACTCTTTACTGACCACTGTATTATTTCACAAGTCATTCATAGCTCTAGACAATTACAAAGTATGTTTGATCAATATATCACCGTTTTCGCTCACTAGAAGCGTCTTTTGATGTATACAAGATTTAAGTTTGATATAAATAAAATAAAGAAAAACTTATTAAAAAAAGAGAAGAGGAAACATAAAGAATAAATAAAGATGTAGATAAAAAAATAAAAAGAATAAAACTGGTAGTCATTATTTAAAAATACATATTTTATAAATCATTTTTATAAACCAGTGACAGTAGCATAACATTATTTAAGAATAAATTTTATAAATCAAAGACAGTGATATAATTAATATATGAAACTTATGAAGATAAACCTTAAAGAAGTTCGAGCACCACCGCCATCTGCGCAACAATGAGAGTTCTCGGAGCATCAGCATTCAATGTCAAGAGTTTTGACACTATTAATTAATTATATTTTTTTTGGTAGAAGCACACTTAAAATGAGTAAAAAATAATTAAAAAAGTAATCAGAGTTTAATTATAATGCATAGAAGCTGAAAAAAATTAAAGAAATGGTATACAAAAGTTTATTAAAATTCGAATCAACCATGAACGTCTTATGATTGAAAATTGTTGACTTTTGTTATAATGAATTAAAAAGTATACCTAATGTATTATTTAATTGATTATTCAAAAAAAAAAATAACGATTTATTTAATAAGAAGTGGAATTTAAGCATAATTCAGTCTTACAAAACCGGCTTGTAAAGTGAGATTTTTATCCGTTTATAAACTATTAAAAACTATTAAAAAGGCTTTATCTCTAGTCGATGTAGGATCTCCAACACATCTCCTCACACCGAGACTGCTCAACTCATGCGTGAGACTATATTGTTTAAGGGTGGTCCGATAGCAACCTGATAGCGAGTGACCCGATAGGCTCAACAACCGTGCTAGGTTAGGTTCTGATACCATATCAAGAATTGAAATTTAAGCCTAACTCAACCTTACAAAACCAGCTTGTAAAGTGAGGTTTGCACCCATATTATAAACTATTGAAATGTCTCATCTTTATTCAATGTGGGATCTCCAACACACTCGTTCATGTCGAGATTGCTTAACTCGTGCATGAGACTATTGTTTAAGAGTGACCCAATAATGGGTGGCCTAACAGCCATGTTAGGATAGACAATGATATCATCTTAAAAGTGGAATTTAAGCCTAACTCAGCCTTACAAAACCGACTTGTAAAGTAAGGTTTGCACTTATTTATAAACTATTGAAAGACCTCATCTCTAGTCGATGTAGGATCTCCAACACATCCCTTACGCCGAGACTGCTTAACTCGTGTGTGAGACTATATTGTTTAAGAGTGGTTCGATAGTGGCCCAATAGCGGGTGGCTCGATAGGCCCAACAACCGTTAAGCCTAACTCAACATTACAAAACCAGCTTGTAAAACAAAGTTTGCACCCATATGATAAACCATTGAAATGTCTCATCTCTAGTATATGTGGGATCTCCAACAGTATCAAAATCAAACATTATAACACTCTCGTACAACTGTTTAGTTTACCTAAACCAAGAAAGGATTTGCGAAAAACATATATTTTAAAATATAACTTAAACATATAAAAAAATAATATATATATATATATATATATATATATATATATATATATTATATTTATTCAAGTACATAGTATAGAGTAAATTTCTACGCAAATATGTATACGAAAATCATATAGAATTAACACTTTATAAAAGAAAATATTTTAATTACATAAATAATTTAATTTCAACCAAATAGAAATATACAAGAACCATATAAAATTAATGTCTTTTAAATGATTCGTATCCAATATGTCTTACAAGATACTAACATCTAATCCAACCCAAGACTTACATTAATAGTGTATCTAAGAATAATCGATCAAGGTAAGTTCACTACAATCTAAGTTGCACCTCTATACATGTCACAATGTGCAAAAACTCTTTCTTAAGTTTTTCACACCTGATATCTTAGTTTATGTGATTTAAATTATCACTGAAGATCTATGTTATAACATAGGTGTTTTTACTTAATACACAACTCAAAATAGTTCACATATCATCTAATATTTGTGACTATATATTCATACAATTATAATCATTCCCAACAATCATTATCATACAACATAACTCATTTAAATAAAATCATAAACAATTAAATATACAAATTAATATTCATTTTACATTTATATTAAACATTCACATTCAATTCACTAAAGAAATTTTAAAAAATTGATTTTTTTTTTAAATTGAGCGAAAATTCTCACTTGAGTGAAAATTTCTTTGTTTAAGCAAAAATTTAGTCGAGAGCAGATGTAACTTACAACTCTATTTTTACTTGAGCAAAAATGATCAAAAACAAAGGTTGGGTTTCAACTCTATTTCCACTTGAGCGAACAATCCTTTCTTTGGACGAGAATAGGACCAAGAACAAAGTTTGAATTTTTCACTTGAGTGAAAATCCTTCTCTTTAGTGAGAATTCTTCATTTGAGCGAAAATATCAGAAAATCAACTTCATACAATATAACCAAATATGATTTCAAAGTTTTATCCAAGACCAGTCTAACAAATACAATTTTTTAAATAATTTCAAAAGAATCAATACAACTATAATTTGCTCAAATATCATCCTTTACGTATCTCAATTCAAACTTGATCTTCAAACTCAATATATATTTCCATTCATATCAAACTCACAAACTAATAAATGAAAAACTATAGGAACTAACTCTACTTATCTAAATCGTATTCAAAATTCAGTTTAAGAAACTCTATACTTGAATATGCATATAATCTAGCTATATCTCAACCAAAATATAAAATTCAAAACATTCTACAACAATCTTATATTAACCAAAAACTCAAATAACATTCTTACTCAATTTCAAACATTCAAATTGTTTTCAAACAAAACATAATAACATAAAAAAGCTTCCCTTGTCAGTAATTCCTTACTTCAAAGTAACTTCCAACTCAAACAAGAGATTATTCAAAATCTAAAGACTAAAGCACAAGATCTAAAACGTAACAAAATTTCAGCATAAGCTTAATAAAATTGAAAAAATAATTGTTTTTTCAATTAATCCCACCAAAATGGATAACAAATAAAAAAAGAAAATAAAAAAAATTCAAGGTAATAAAAAATTTACAGTGTCTAAAAATTTGAATATGATCCTTAAACGCTTTAGCTATTACAAGATATAATTAAATTTTGAATGAGATAAGATTTGGTGAGATGAAGTTAAAGAAAATATAAAAAGAAATTGTTTTGAAAGCAGAAATGGAAAAGTGAAGAGGAGTTTACAAAATTATTTTTTAATCAATTAAAAATATTTTACAAAAATTATATTTATATAAAAATATACACAAAAAATATCTTTTATTATATAGTTTTCCTCGTTCACTAATAAATCCACTAAACAAGCCGGTGTGTTTTTAATCAATTGGATGATCTTCCAATTTGGTCGGAAGCAAATAGATAAACTATTTACTACTTTACTTTAATTAAAAAAATTCTGATTTAAAAACTAAATTAGAAAAACTTTTAAAAATTATTTTAACTAAAATTTATCTTCTTAATTAATAACCTGTCAACTACCTAATCTCCATTGAGTACTTTGAAAGAAGTCAATTATTAACTATATATATATATATATATATATATATATATATATATATATATATATATATATATATATTATATGAAACTATACGATATTGAGAGAGAAATATGTACGTTTAGGATGTGTTTAAAAAGCCATACTGTGTTGTTAATTATATGTTATGACACTAACCTGATTTGACTATTAAGTATATAGTTTATATGAATTTCAGTACACATTTGAATCACAGTAGGGTTCTAAAATTATTATTAAAGAAACTAGTTCTACTTATCTTAAAACCAAGTAAAGACTTGTCTATATTCTATCTCTATCTGAATCCATCATTTTGATGAGCATGGAAGTACATTAACATGAAACTTAGACGTATCCGTACTGATATTGCAGAAGGATTTAAAAATGTTATAACATGATTATGAAAAGGATAATCTAGATTTATTTCCTTACTTAAAATGATTATTTTAATGGAGGCATCAATATAAAGAGACATGGGAAACACGGGTGCGTGGATTTGTTCTATGGAAGAGATACGTATCTTTTTTCATATAGAAAATGAAACCTTCGATGATTGGGTGGCTATGTATAACACAGATCCCAACGTTCCTAGGATAGCTAAAAAATAGATAGTCATTTGTACGAAGTTTTTACTTTTTTTTTTCTTATAAAACTAAATATTTTATATTTTAAACATAAGCTTACTTCTATAAATGAATTAATGAATATTATATTAAAATTTCAATTTAAATATCATAAAATATTTATTTGAACTTTTATATGTATTTTAAATGTTGATAATTTATAAATTTTGTATTTTATTTTATCTTTTAAAATTATACTTACATGATATTATGTTTTTAAAATATTATTTTAATTATTATAATAATTTATTAATACCTGTTAGATCCCGGTTCAATTACAATTTCAATCGTATTACAATGCTCAGAGTATTAGACCATATTATCACTTAAACAATATATATAATGATATTATCTCATTATTATATATTATAATCATAATATATTATTATATAGACATTCACATCACATATAATGGTAAGCTATTAAAATAAACTATTAAAATCAGAAAACTCTACTTAAATTCATGATAATTATAAATTAAAAAGTCAAATCAATTAAATCATCATTTCACATGCACGCACATATACATTATTTTATATATCAAATGATATTTACCAAGAAATATCTAGTAACACTTTTCACAATATTAAACATTCACTAATAGAGATTAATGCCAAGAAATATCTAATAACACTTTTCACAATATTAAACATTCACTAATAGAGATTAATGCTTGACCTATTTTAGTACTTAATGTATACAAACGCTGACTACATGAATCCGAATAAGTTTAAAGCATATCTATATCTATAACTCACAACATGATAAACGACTTCTCTAGACGGTTATACACAGCCACCCAACATTCCAAACATTATGATAATATGATAAACTTCTTTCTAGCTTCTTACCACATGATGTCTTAGTCTACATGAGTTAGACCATCAATGAAAATAGAAATCTATGTTACAACATAGTTCTTTACTTAATATACAAATTCAAAAAATGATTCACAAATCATCCTAGATTTTTGATCCTGAATTTGCACATTTTTATAATTCTCAACAACATTTTTTCATTCGATATAATTCATTAAAAAAACAAAATCAATTAAATATATGATTTAACATTCTATTTATATTTAACATTTATATTCAATCAATTAAAAGAACATAAGTTTTTTTTAATTCGCCTGAATGAAAATAGGGTCAAGAGCAATTATTTTATTTTCGCTTGATAAAAAATCCTTCACTTGAGCAAAAGTAGGATTGAGAGCAAAGGTTGAATTTCTATTTAAGCAAAAATCATTCACTTAAAGCGAAAATAAGAGAAAAAAAAATTTATGATGCAGGACCCAATTGTTTTCAGAATTTTACCAAAAATTATTTTAAAAAATACAACTTTCAAACAAATTCATAATCGTCAACATAATCATAATTTGCTTAATTAACATTCTCTACTCATTTTAATTCAACCTTGATAATTCAAGCTTAAAATAGTTTCCATTCACATTGAACTTATAAACTATATAAAGACTATAGGAAGCTAGCTACCTTTACGTATCCAAACCATATTCAAAACATAGTTTAAGAAACTTCATGCCTTAACATGCATAATTTAACCACTATATCAACATCTAAACAAGAGTATTGAGTTCAAAGTACTCCAAATTAAACATTTATTAACTTAAAACCCAAAGTTTTAGCCAACTTAAACTCAAAATAGCATTCTTACGACAAAAAACTACCATATTTCAATAAACAGAGGCAACAACAACGACATTAATGGTAGACAAATGAGATAAAGGATATAGTGACAACACGAAATGAAAAATAAGTGGGAAGTTAAGAAGACTACTTTGCATGCATTGGTTATAAGAGAATCAACTTTAAAACTTGACATTTACATTAGATACGTTAACATTCGAGCAAATGCCAAGTTTCTCTTGTAACTAACGGAAAAAAGTTTGTACTTTTAACATAAGTGTCATCACAAATTTTTTCTGTTGGCCGCCATTTATCTTATGTAAATCGTAGATGTAGATGTTCACTTTTTGCATTGGTGATATTAGAAAGATTTGGGTTAGATTTCTCACCCACAACCTTTTATAAATTATGTAAAAAGTTTCAAAATGAAACAAAAAGATGTTATTTATTATGTCTATCGAAAGTGACCATTGGGAAAATTTATAAATGAACACTTTCAATAATTATGTGATAATGGTGATATTCACCACAATTTTGCTACTCCATAAACACCACATCAAAATTATATAGGAAAGGAAAAGTAGGTCATTGCAAGAAATTGTTAGAACTATTTTGAAATCTAATTCAAAACCCAAGCACTTCTAGATAAAAATAATAAACATAACTTGTTATTTATAAAACAAAACTTACATAAAACTTATATTAAGGAAGACTCCTTGTGAACTATGGAGAAGTAGAAAAACCAACATATATGTTATTTCCATCATTTTGGTTGTCAATGTTCCTTTATAAACAATAAAAATAACTTGGAAAATTTGACTCCAAGAGTGATGAAGAAACCATGTTTGGATATTCTAAAGCATAAAATGTTGAAACACTAAATGGTCTAGTCATCTCTAGACGATTTAAGACTCTTCTAGATGATCTTATGTATATAACTAGTTTGAAATTTTGATGATAAGAAAAACTATAAGATATAAGTGTTTACTAACAAATTATTTTCATGTATAGTATTAAGAAAAAAAATTGGTGTTCAATGGATTAGACCATCTCACTATCATTAACATGTTAAATGATCCATCGAGCAAAGCTTATCAAGAAGTACGAATTTAAAACTACTGTGATCTATATGACTTTGAAATTATAAGCGACCTACATATTAATTTTGTTAATTGACTTATAATGAAAGATTTTACTCAACAATCAAAATATATGTAAGATTGGAAATTTTTTGGATCCTAACATTCTAAACAAAATTAACTAATTATATTTGAAAGGACAAATTCAGAAAGCTACATAAAGAGATTGAAGGTGAAGAACGAAAAAGAAGAGCAAGCCAAGTATTTCAAGATGAAAAAGTGATCCTGTTGAAAATACGAGTTCTAGTGAGCCTTTAATTAAGTTGTTAAAACACCTAGTCTTTTAGGTTGAGTGCTAAACTATTGTAGTCCTTCATATTGTGAATTTATACCCTTGTGAACTTTCTTTGTACTCTCTTTGAGAGTGTTCTTTATTTTTCTTGAGAGTTCTTAATCTCATTGGGAGGTTAAGAATGTGTAACCTAAAGAGGTGTGAATACTCATTATAATATGGAGAAGTGAGAGTTGTAATCAAGTATGTTGGTTAGTGGATGCTCTTAAGTAGTTGCTTAAGAGGATCGGGTGTAGCCTGGGTTTGGGTGAACCGAGACAAATTCTTGTGTGTTGATCTCTAGTTACTCTTGAAGTTGCTTATGCTTTGATTCTTATTGTTAAACGATATGTTAGACGGTCTTATGAAAACTTTTCTACTTGACAATCTATTAGAAGGTTAGTTAGATGGTCTACTAGATATTTTATTTTTCATTCACTACAAAACCTCCCCCTCTTTGGGAGCTAATTGTACCTACACAGGGGAGCCTTAAGATAAAGAAGCAAATGCACAAGTTAAGGGTGAGCAACCATCAAAGCATTTATCACATATTAGTTGCATATATTTGTCAAAATCTATAACTCAAAGGGAGCATTTGAAATTGATAAAATCTAGATTTTGATAAATCCTATAACTAAAAGTTGATTTCAAAGAAGATGTCACTCAACGTTTCAACCAAATGCTTTTATATATGATTTGTTGCTTTGTAATTGTAATTTTTTTTCATGTTAACCTTTATTATGTTAAGCATCATAAAAAAAGGTGGATATTGTTACAACAAAAGTCCAACACCCTGGGATTTTTGTCTAAGTGTTTAAACCAACAAAGCATGAATCAATGCAATTGCATCTAACAGAAGCTGAAGAGAAAATCATACAAGTGTAAGTAGTTCGTCTGATAGACGTTAAGAACACTATGCAAACTACAAACTTTGTCTAATATATAATAGATGATGAACATACGATAAGTACATTCAAAGACTCTAAGTTAACATGAACTCAAAGAATGTTCTTGAAGGTTAAGTCTATGATACAGGGAACGTCTTCACCATCTGTCACTAAACAATACACAAAAAAAAGCTCTATTCAAATATTTCTTGGTATTTGAGCTAAATATGCAATGACTACCAACTCTCAACAAAAGTTATATTCAACTCTAGCCTAACTATCTGTTTTGTATAGTGTACAGTTGTATCATTGTTTAGTGTAAAAGGTTCTACTACCTAGGAAGATAAGTACTATCAGCTATTAGAGATATTGCATGAAGAAGAGAAGAGATATTAATGTTACATGAAATGAATTTAATGCTTCTTAACATTTAAGCTTGCTAGAAGATAAAGAAGGAAGAAGAAGACAATCAAGTGGGTTCAAAGCTACTCAACAACCATATAAGGGAATGCAACAGTTACTTTCTTAAAGCCTATATAAAGACATGCTTTGAAGAGAAGAAGCAGAAGAATAGTGTTCATTTGAAAGTGTTGAAAATCTACTAATTTTCTTTGTTCCCTACAAGATTTGTAAGAACATTGTTTGTGTTCATTCCAACAAACTAGTATAGAGTGTCTAAAACCCTCTCTAGTGAGCATAAAAAATGATCTTTTGATCATAAAGACATTGTATTTGTCTCAAGCCAGGAGTGATTTATTTTAAAAATCACCTTAAGCCAAAAGTGGTTGTTTAAAAGAATACTTGGGTTAAGTTTGGAGTGAATTGTTGAAAGAGTACTTAAGTAAAACCAAGAGTGGCTTGTGAAAGCACACTTAGTTGAGCCAAAGTGGCTTGTGAAAAGAATAATCAAATGGGGCCAACCAGAAGTGATTGGGAGCAAATAAAAAGAAGAAGAAAGAAATACTTGATTGTAATTAACAACGATAGTCTACTTAGTAGAACTTGACTAGTTGGTCAAGACTTGAATGTAGTTTGTGCTATCTAACGAATAAACTGTCTCTTTTATCTTTCTCCACATTGCATGTTATTTATGTAAAACTAACTTAAGATGGTAAGGCTTTTAAAACTAATTTTGTGAAAAACTGAATTCTTTTTCTAAACAAACACTAAACTGATTGTTTGACTATGAAGTATCCAATGATAATGATGAAAAACAATGAAATTTTTCAAAACACAATTCAACCCTTCCTTCGTGTATTTTTCACAATGTTCTAATTACATAATCTAGTATTGAGGAAACAATACATCTAGTCCAAGATTCTAGGATGCACAATGGTCTTCAACCAATAAACAATTTCTCAAGTTATAGATTGGAACATGATAGCTAACAAATATTACGTTGTGATTAATGATATTGTAATTAGGGTATCACTGAAAAGACTTTATGTGGGAACAACTTCTCTAAACAAGTTATAGGCACGTTGATCAACTACAAGTTAGTGATCAATGAAGCAAATATTTGGAAATAAATCTACAATAAGATGATATTAAAGAAATGTGGTTCAAAGAGCCATGTCTTTGAGTTGGCCAAGTTCTTCATTTTCCATGTCCTAAAAGGCATTCCTTTCAACTTGACTCACTTGATGCACCTGAACTTCCTTAGAAACATCAAGTCTTGGAGGAGGATGTGTATGAAGGCTACTACTCTACCCTTTTGAATTAACTTATGAGACAACAAGGCATCATCAACAACTTATTCTAGAAAAGGGAAGCTACATTGTTGTCAACACCCCTTTATTGATATCAGCATATCAATGATGTGTCTGATAATCAATCTTGACCCCTTAGGAATTCCCATTGAGCACGACCTGAATTTCAATGGCAATCACTATGCTAACAACTTGGAGCTACCATACCTTAATCCTTAGCATTTTAAATCTTTTGATGCACACAAGTTAAGTAATCTCACAAGTGACCAAGAAAGGAGAATAAGCGTCAAGAAAGTAAAAAAATCTCCATTTAGTAGACTCTATTAATGGTTTTGATTTAAGCTCTTTTTGACACTACCAACGAGATACAACTGAAGAGCAAGTAGGAACTTGGAGCATCTAAAGTTGCTACATCTCATGTAAACGTAAGACACACTCCCAAATGTCCAAGGACCTATAAGCCCTAGGGGAAGAGATCAACAATGTTCATTTGTTGAAGGTTCTCAATCCCCTAAGTATCTTATAAGCCAACAATAATAACATGAGCAACCCATAAGCTGTTGCACTAAGAAAACTGAAGCACATTCATCTTCAGTACTCTACACTTACTTCAATTTAACATTGCCAAGATCCAAGCAGTTTGATATAGTCTAGAGGTATAAGACTATCCTTAAAGTTAAAGTTTTGATGTTAACAAATTTAGAGCTTTGAATTAATTGTCTTTTATTAACATACATTGTCTACTACCTCTACTATGTTGAACAAATTTACATGATTTTATATAACACTACGCTTAATAAACAACATAATAAATGCTCTATATAATTACCTAAGGATTAGATAACCCAATAAAACAACAAAATGTAATATACATAAAATCAACTATATTTAGTAAGACATCGTCTAAACTAAGAAAATAATTAAATAATGTCCAACAAGGACTATTCAGCTCCTTGGGTGCATTATCCAACATGGAGAAAGCAAAATACCCTTTTTCTTTTCTCTCACACACTTCTTTGCCTTGGCATGCATCTCGACAACAAGTAACATATATGTTAAGCCACTCTTGCTAACAATTGTTTATAATAGATTTGAGTGGCTAATAAAAGCATACTCAAAGAATGAAACTGGCCTTACATGTTGCTCAATGACAAAAGCTAAATATCTACATCATATAATACCCATAAGGATGGAATTGTAAAAAGGAAGACAACTTATTTATGAACATTAAACAGTAAGAGATGCTAACAAAACAATGTATGAATGAACATCTAAATCAAAATAAATGGAATAAAGTTTCATTTCACACATTTTCTCACCTGTAGATCCCCAATAAGTTGTTTCATTGAAATCTTTTGAGTTTGGGAACGTATCAAATAGGTGAGCTATTAGCATCCCAATCTTCACAGGAAGTTGTGGTGCCCATTTATCAATACCATCAATCAACAACTTCTCTAATCTCTATAAGATGAGCTTTTCACTCAAATGACAATAAAGGTTTTGAAAGACCATTAGAATCTTATCATAGAAACCTTCAGATAAATAGATACAACGTCTCATATACACCTTTCGTTTCCTAAAAAATAAAATAGGCTTGAACAATATCCACATTACATTTCTTGCTAAAAAGTTAGAAGATAGGAAAAAAAAATACAATCACCTGTTTTATCCACTTCTTCAACAAAACAATGTTCACAAACCCTAGACCAACTACAGAGCGTTAGGGTTCAAAAGATTGGAGGAAAAGAATGAGAGAAGTGAGGTTCAACAAAAGAGTTCACAAATGGTATGGAGAAGAAAGGTGAGGTTAGGGTTTGAAATATGAGAGAGAGAAAAAATGAGATAGACCTGTGAGATGCGAGGTTGAGCGAAAAAAAAAAAAAAAACGCTATATAGTAGAGATGTGAGATTAGAGTTTTTCAAAACCAAAGGAAGAGAATGAGAAAGAAATGACACAAGCTAACTAAAACATTCTAGAGAAGTGTAGAGAAAAAAGACAAGATTAAGATTTCAAATATGAAAGAAAGATAATGAAAGAAGCAAAATTGAGTAAAAAAATGAAAAATATAAGATTCATATCTTGGATATAGATAATTTTATGAATTGGTGTGTAAATAATAACACATAATAATACGTGTTCTACTGTTTTATTATGGTTAAATTTGACATTTTATTTTGATTTTTTTAGGAAACATTATGAGAGAGACGCATAGTAGAAGTTATTGTTTATTTGTGCTACTGTATTTGTAGGTATTATAAATAAAATAAATTGAAGGTGTGTTCAAAAAATTAAAAAAGTCTGATGTAACTTTATTAAATTCGAGATATTAATGATTTAATATAATCTAAATGAAAATAAATACGATTCATTTCTTATCTATGCACATGCTTGACTGCAAGAATAAAACCACACAGAAGCATGAGTAATGATGGAGTCATTCTAAACTTTTGCCAATATCAGAAGGATTCAACTGTAGAAGAGACCCTTAATACCAAAATTGATGCTTTCTAATTTCTAATGGAACCTTCACCCACATTCAAAGCTAGGCCTTCAATTCGAACGACAAAATATATACTTTGGTACGTTTAGGTATGCAATAATTATTGTGTATAACATGTTTTAAAAATAAATTAGTCATTAATCAAATTGTTGAATAATTCAAATAAAAAATATGATATATTTTGTTAATCAATTATTCTAATTTAAATACTTATAACATGGATAACGGTTCCTGGCGTCTCATCATGATGGAGCAATGAAAGTGGGTTCCCCACTAAATCATCCAATAGTAAACAAACATGCTTTATTTTCCCTCAACATTGCTTCAAAATGGACAAAATTTTGACCATAATTAACCATTCCTTGTGGTGGATTTAATCAATGCATTTGTTGTTTAAAGTTGCTCAGCTTCTTAAAAGGTAAAATATTTGTGGAACCCACTTCTGCAACACCACCCAAAAAATTTCCCTCATCCCATACCATCTCTCACTCTTTGCCAAGAGTAATGAACCTACATCAAAAAGATACTATTGTGATCTATTTTTTTTTTTTTGACAATAACGAGGTTTTGATGTTCTAAAGCCAAATACTTGTTTTCTTTAAAGATCTTTTTAATCTGCTATTTTTAGAATTTCTAAGAAAATCCCGGAAGCAATATAATAAATACTTTATTAAAAATTGTCAAATATTAACAACCACTTTTCTTTTTTCCTGTATAAATATTGAGCACTATCATTATTTAAAGAATAGGGGAAGTGATGATTACTAGTTCCAAATTATGAAAGTGTTGGATGAGTCCCACATTGATGTGCATACGTGTGATGCACATGTCATGGTAATAGCAACATCATGTAGTTTGTTTTGTTGCACTTCCCACTTTTCCATAATAGTATCACTACTTTTAAGATCATTTTTTTTAATTTTTTTAATTAATACACTGAAAATAGTTATTATTATTATTCTTATTAGTTATTTCACCCTGGCATCACTATTATTGTTTATGAGTATAAAATGGGTGGATTGGGTTGTTGGGATTGTTGCACTGAATAATCAGATTAACAGTACCAAGGAAAGCAACAGTGAAACCCTCTCCCCAACAAATACACTATACTTCACCTAAAACACCACCATGTGCAATGCTCCAGAGTAAAACTAATTTCAATAAAATCAAATCATTAAATATAATTCAAATACATAAAATAGTGAATTTATTGGCGATGTATTTTCTATTCAATTTTAAACTAATTACTTTCTTCGAATCATTAAATAATCAAGCCTGTTCATTACAAATAAAACAAAATAAAAAATATCCGACGGAATTTATCTATTTAATTTATAGATAATTAATGATGTAATTATTTTTTAAAATTTAATAGATGTTCTGATTAATATTATATAGATTATATTTGATCCAATAATTTTTTAATAATTAAATATTTCTTAAATTTGTTTTTTCAAAGAAATTTTAAAACTATATATTTATTTTTTTACAGAATTTAGTTTTGAAATTGTTATGGAAATATATCTTTTATACTTTTCTTATGGATTTGATTACACTTTTATTGAATCAAGAGAATTTTTAACGGAACGAAATAGAATAATAATTTTTTATCTAATATAATTCAAAATAAAATTTTTCAGATTTGCGTTCTTGTGCCTACCTTTAATATACTTTGAGTCTTCTTAATGAGTATATTATCTTCTTATTGTGCATTAGTTAAACAATTTAATCATAATACATAAGGGTTTTCTATATTATTATTTGAAGATTAAATATGTTTTTAATATATGAGAGAATTTCAATTTTAGTTCTTATAGTATTTTATTTGTTTCATCTACAAAACTAAAAATCTTTATTTTCAATTTTTATAAAATAACTTAATTTTATTTTTAATTCATTAACTATTTTCTTAAAAAGGTTCTCTAAAATTTAAAATAATTATAGTTTTAATATTAACGTTAATTATAAAATAGATAAATAACATTTATTTTGGACAATTAATTTTTTAATAATGTCACTCATTTACACGTTTATTTAACACATAAGCTATCAATAAAGAAGGTTGCATAAAACTAGAGATGAAAAGGAACAATTATTTCTAATTCTAGAGGGACCAAAAAAAAATTTCGTTTGGAAGAACCAAAATCAAGGCACATTCTTCATGAGACTAAAAATATATATAATTATTTAATTATAGAGTATATGCAATGTTGGTTTTTGTAAAATTATATTTAAATTTATTTTTAATTAGTTCACCTATAAAATCATTTTCATCTAGATACATAAATATTAAATAAAAATAAAAATAAATAAAAAGTATTAATATATTTAGTTTTTAGTATTATAAAAAAATTAAAAATTTAATAAAACAATTTTATTTTCATTAATTTTGTTTGAAATTGGTTAATGATTAAAGTAATTAAACACATGTTTGATATTTAATAACTATTATATGTGTTTATTAAAAAAATAATCTTATGCAATTAAGGTTAATAGTTTTAAGTATTACATATTAATATTAATTTTTCATTCAATAAACTCATGGAACAACTACTAAAAACTAATTATATATTTAAGTACCTTAATTATCATCAGAGTTTATTTATATTATATTTTTTTATTGTACTAAAAATGAAAATATCAATACTAATTATATTGAATGGACTATTTATTTTAGGAATAATAAATAAAAATATTTTACTAAAAGTATTAATATGAATTTGTATTTTGGTCATGCAATACTTATTAAATAGAAAAAAACCAAATGCATTTCGTCATCGACCCAATTTATTTAAGTGACTAAAGCGATGAAAACCCATAATTAATTAATTAGTAATTATAATTTATTATTATATTTCGAATACTTTCACTAATTAATTAATGGTTTTTTAAAGCGTGGAGTAGGCACATTCTAACAATCACAGAGAATTTTCTTTCAATATCAATTTTTATATATTTATTACGTGAGAGAGTAATTAATATTTAAAGACATTATATTGTATTATTTAAAAGTAATACATACGAATTATTGCTATAAAAGAATAATCCCTCTTTTAAATTTAGTATAAACACTTATGATGTTTTAATTAGATTTTTATTATTATTATCAATATAAGAATTAATCAATATTTTGGTCAATTTGAATTAATTATTATATATTATTCAACAAAAAGTAGAAAACAAAATGGGAAGAATAGAAAAAAAAAAGTGAATAAATATGTTTTTTCTCAATAACTATAACTTCCTAATGGAATAGAAAGAGAAAAACACAAGTGAATACAATTAATAACACAAGCAACTTTTTTTTTCTATAGTTACTTCTTAATGATGCTCTTAGTGTGTTTCAATTACAAATATAATTTATATTTTACAAAAAAAAAATGGCAGTCTTAAGTAAAAATAAAAGAAAAAAAGAAGGGATATAGATCTTCCAATTTAAGAATGGTGTGTAATGATTGAGAGATAAATATATAATTGATAAATAATGATTTTTTTTTTCAATAAGTCCAAATTATCTAATTAAAATTAGGTTGCTTTTTTTTTGTCATTATATTGTTCTAAATTAAAAAATTATATTTTAAAGTTTAATCTTATATTTTTTTTTATGGAAGTAGTTTTTAATTTTAAGAAGGACCAATAATATAATAAAGAATAGATATCTCAATCCAATAATTCAGTTAAAGTATTTGATATATATTGTATATTTTTATTTGGTAACATTTCAGGTTTTTAAGTGAAATTTGTTGAGAGATATTTATTTAAAATTCTATGAATTTATCACCATTATATTGTTTAATTTTGTATTTCATTTAATTTTAAAAATATAACTATATGCTTTTTTTAATAAATATTCATATAATTTTAAAACATATTGTTAAAAAATAATCTTAATTAGATTCACGGAGAGAAAAAAGTAGGACAAAGAAGAAAAAATAAGGATAAAAATGAAACAAATATGATAATTAATTGAATAAGTGAGAATTGGAGAAGTAAAGAAGCAGAATTAATCTTATTTAATTTTAAATTACTCTGCCATATAATAAACATGAAAATTGGCGCTGGAAAACCGGGTTTTAATAATGATTAAAGTGTGGATGCAATATAGAAAAATCAATTAATTAAAATTACAACTAACATAAATAGAAATTAGTGTTCTAGGGTTTATAAACATATCAAACACATTCATTGCATTACACCTTAATATCACTTTTCCTTTAACTCTTCGTCATCTCTCCTTCTCCTTTCATACCTAAAATACAATGAATAACATTAAATATGGTTCTTTATGTTAAGAGCTTTTCATGTTTTCTTAATTGCTTAATTTGGAACGCTACTTTTGCCTACTTCTATGGAATGCAGACACTAATGATAGGTCTGCTTAGAAACATGACCTTTCATGTGATCAATTCCACTCATCACTCATTTATTTTTGCTTCATAAGTTCTTGAAACCCCGTGACATAGTTTGGATATTTATTCTAATTCATGGGATTCATAAGCTAAGCAATCATATTCTGAGTGCATGCATGAGATTGAGTAGAAACTTTAAATTCGAATTTTAGTACGGCCATAAGGAAAGAACCAAATCCATTTCGTTGTTTTCTTAAATTCCAAATTTCCCCCAACCACAAACAGTCAAAGACATCTTCATCTCAACCCAAAATATGAGGAGGAAGTGTTTTTGAGGCAAAGGGTATTTTGACAGCTAAGTACGTGGTCCCTTCTTGTTAAAGTATGTAGAATTTGAACGCTTAAATGCATCAGAAGTAAGTCTATTAGAAAACCACCAAATGCCAGGTACGTGTACTTAATCAATATACTGTTTCATAGCCGACCAACCCATCCAAAGCTTTACATGGATTTGATACTTCGAAAGCACGATTATACGAATAATTTTACTTTTATATGAATCTATCATCTATTTGGAGCACAATCCCAAAGGGAAAATCCAAACCGGTACAAGCACAGCACAAGATTCCACATCTGTCATTTTCAGATGTTTAGCGTGATAACTTAGCCATGAATTAGATAAAGAGAGAGGATTGTGTAAAATTCAAGCTTTCAATATTTTTTCTGTTCTCTCAAGTAAATCTCCAAGTTAGAGGACCACAGAAATTTTTGTTTTAATTATATTTCTTCCACTAATATCATGAAAATATATTCACTTTTTTGAACACAAGATACAAGCTTGTCTAATGGAAGAAGTTTTGAAACTATAAAATGAATTATGGGAGATTGTCATTAGTGATATGAAAGTGTGTGAATATCTAGAATTAGTGTCTGTACAGTGTCATTCAATAATCTGAGTGGAACTGCAGCAGGCCCGCTGAGCTACTGAAAAGGTCTCAGCCAATTTTTCTTATATCTCTACCGTAGTTTTCGGAGGAAAGTATGGTAAAAAGAAGTTTACCAAATAGGTTACCCTAAAAACCATTCAAACATGTTTAATAGCTGTACCTGTTGCTGCAATAGTATTCAACGCCTTTTGACTGCTGCAAAAATTTTCAATGAAGAATCTCTTCATCAGATTCAATCTCCAAACCAAATGGTCTTAAAGCATTGAAATAACCCAATTAAAATGGACAGTAATTACTGTTGTTGTTTAATCATCTGAGTTTATAAAAGAAACATTCACAATTTCAACCTGATACCATTTACCCAGTATAATCATGGTTCCAACCTGCAGTGATAAACTTGAGTTCTGTGTGTCTGCTTTCCCGAAAATCCATATAATGCAGCAAGTATAAGGCCAGCTTGTCAGTTTCAACTTTCCACTTCCACTAGTAGATAGTACCTATTTTACTGATTTCAATTATCACTTTTTTTTTTAATGATTTGTTTCTGATATTTTACAGTAGCACTTCAACAGCAGCCTTTCAGTCCCTTCTCAATCAATGGCTCGGCAGCGAACCTTAACTTTGGGATGTTGCTACCTGTATTTGGCAATGACAGTGGAAGAGTCTAATTAGTCTGTAATTTTATTCTGTTGTATAATTGGTTCTCTTTCTTTTTGCCAGGATACTATAGTAAAGCAAGGTGGCGAGATCCCTTGTTTTGTAGATACCAGAAAGTTTAGGCTTTCATTTCTCTATTTTCATAAAAAGATGCCAAAATGTACCATCCCCCTTTAGAAACGGATCTCTATGTTTGTCCAGAAATTAACAACATTTATAGTCTCTCCATTGACAATAACCTTAGGAGTGATGAGGATATACCCAGCGCTATGTATGATTGCAGTTGTACAGCCAGCAAAGGATAATCATTACCACACACCTCTCTATTTTATACACTTTTGTTATATTTTTTCTTTTGTTACGTTACTTCTCACAATATTCACTATTTTATATATATATATATATATATATATATATATATATATATATATATATATATATATATATATATCT
>Ga0209489_105272_pt1 | contig 22655 bp, 13 predicted proteins | sample SiratrowhiteBW_FD_187527 | JGI IMG/M metagenome (GOLD analysis project Ga0209489, IMG submission 187527) | Root nodule microbial communities of legume samples collected from California, USA - Siratro white BW (SPAdes) (version 2) | ecosystem: Host-associated > Plants > Roots > Nodule | place...
ATAAAAAAAAACAAATATATATATATATATATATATATATATATATATATATTTTAAGGGGCCCGACAAGGTTTGATCTTGCTCCTACGTATCTCCATCAGGAATGGATGGAGAATCAGGGATACGTAGTTCTTTGGATAAGATGGTTTGTTGAGTTGATATTTTTTTATTTGTGAAATTTTTTATAATTTTTTTATATTTGAAATTTGATATTAAAAGGATTTATTTCCCAATTTTCATATTAAATACCGCTTGACGCGTATGGCCATTTGATATTTAAGAACATTTGGAATAATAATATTAAATATCGTATGACGCGTGCGGTCATTTGATATCTAACATTATTAAAAAATATAATACCCCGAAAGATTATTTCCAAAGTTTTACATTAAATATCGTATGACGCATGGGGTCACTTGATATCTAAAAAAATTAAATATCGTATGACGTATACAACCATTTGATATCTAACATTATTAAAACATGTAATATCCCAAAAAGTATCCAAAGTTTTGTATTAAATATCGCGTGACGCGTGCGGCCATTTGATATTAAAAAAACTTAGAATAATAATATTAAATATCGCATGATGCAAACGATCATTTGATATTTAAGATTATCAACAAATAAATTGGCATATTTCTTTTATAAATGGCAAAGCCACGTGAAGAGGATATTATGACCTAAGATTATTAGAAAATAAATTGACATATTTCTTTCATAAATGGCAAAGCCACGTGAACAAAACATTATGTTTTTAGCAAAGTCGAAATGTGGCCTACATACATTTAAATACTCCTAAAACATTTAACTATCCTTAACCACGGATGCATATTGACACATATATTTATGTTAAAGCTTTTGGCAAGGAATAAAGGAAAGTGGGGTCCACATGCATGCAAAAAATTGAAACGTGAATATGAATGGGCTTTTGGGAAAACTTAATAGCTAGTGGAACCCACATGCATGCAAAGTTACAACTTCCACGTCAATAAGAACCCCACATGTGTATGCGACTTAAAAATTGGCATTTGAAAAAAGTAAAATGGAATGCGGTCCCACTTGCATGCAAGGTTACAATTTCCATACCAATGTGAATGCAGGGAAAGGGATCTATGAAATAAAACGTTTTTGGTTTCTTTATCATTGGCACCGAAAGTCAAGTGCTACTACTCCCAACAAAAGCCAAAGCAGTGTGCAGCGGTTTCGGTTGTTATGTGGTGACTTTTTTGTGAGAAAGTTGGATGAGCATGTAGGAGAATATGGTGGGGTGTGTGGTGTTAAGGTTTAGAGTTGGTGGGGCTGTTTTGGAATGAGTTTAGGGGTTGTTTTGGGGTGCTTTTAGGAGCTAACGTGGTTGGGTTTTGGGTCCTTTTAGAGGTTGTTTTAGGTGGGTTTTAGGAGCTGTTTTTTGGTGCAGTTTTTGAAGTGAAATGGTACTGTTTTGGCTGTTATTTAAGAGGTAAAGTCATGCAGTTTTGAAGGTAATATGGTGCTGTTTTTTGGATGTTGTTTTTGGGGTAAATGATGTTGTTTTAGAGGTAAAATGATGTTATTTTTGGTGCAGTGTTGGTGCAGTTTTGGAGGTAAAATTGTGCTATTTTTTGGGTGCTGTTTTTGGGGTAAAATGGTATTGTTTTTAGGTGTTGTTTTGGAGGTAAAATGGTGCGGTTTTAAAAGTAAAATAGTGCTGTTTTTAGGGGTAAAGTGGTGTTGTTTTTGGAGGTAAAGTGGTGTTATTTTGGTGGTAAAATGGTGTTGTTTTTGGGGGTAAAGTGGTGCTGCATGTGGCACCATGAATGGTGTTCGCAGGTGAGTTTGGCTTGGAGGGGGTGCAGTGAAGGCATAACCCATGGTCATGGACCTAGAGACGAAATTGTTAGCTCCATGGCATGCAGCCATGTTGGTTAAGGAAGCCAAACCGTGGTCTTGTTTCACGTAAGAAGGTCTTGAAGGAGTGGTAGACCTTGAGGAGCGCATGTATTTAGTTTTAAGGTTTGGTTCACGAAGTGATGCTCAAAGGAGTGGGGTGTGTATTTTGTGGAGGAGCATGGCGGCAGCATGGTGGGGTACGTGCAAAGAGATAAGAATATAGAGTTTCCGAGAATGAAAATGCAATAAAAATGATTTTTTTCCTTTTTTAAAAAAAACAATAAAAAGAGAAATTTGGATTTTTACTTTAGTTTTTATGTTACAAACATTATGAGAACTAAGAAAAAGAAATGGCGGAGGAACCATATACATTATACCATACCAAATTGAAACATACATGTTCTTCAAAAGGACGATGCACTTTTAATCCCTCCTCTTTCTTTCTTTGTGTTCTCTTTTTCTTTGTTTATTCTTCTCTCAATCTTTCTCCTTTCTTTTTCTCGTTGTCTCTCTTCTTTTCTTTTAATATGCTCTATGCTTGGTTTTTTTTTTTGTGCCCTCCTCAATGAGAATTGAGTGATTTATAATATAAATGATAACAGTTATCAGATAAGTGACTTACGGAAAAATAGGATTGTGGGAAGTAGGAAGGAACCATTTCACAACCTATCTTTTTCTGTTATTATTATTTTTTATATTATTTTATTATTAAAAGAAAGTAGTTCAATGGATTGACTCAGTCTTTTTTTTTTTTGTTATTATTTTAAAGATGAATTGAACGTGTAGATCAAGAAGCAGTTTCAAAACAATTTCAATTTCTTTTTTTATGATTTTTGTTTTATCTTATTTTTAAGTTTCATTGTTTTATTTTATATTTTTAGTTTTATGTTATTTTTATTTTTTTATTATTAATTATTATTTTTATTTTTATTTGTGAGAAGTTAAGATTGAGTGGGAAGTTACGGAGAGTTAAGGAAATTTTTTTAAATTTGTATTTTTTCTAATTCTTTTATTTTTTTCTTTTTTTAAGGAGAGAAATATTTTGGAATATCTCATTATCTGTTATTTCACTCATATTTTATCTCTTGAACAATTTTGAATAGTCTTGAACATAGCATGGCTCACAAAACCAAATCACTAATTTGTTTATATTTTTTATTATTTATTTAACCGGATGAAATCGAGTGTTGATACTACATACACCCGCTGCAACAAATTCTTCATAAAAAGAGGTAGACAAGTAGAAGCTATGATGGTTGTTGGACATAACTACTCTGAAGTTGAGGCAAAAGTATTAGAAGATGCACATTCAAAGGCAAACACTCATACAGTTTTTTCCTTTGACAGGAGGAACACTAGATTTTTGGTAGAAGAGAGATAATCCAAGAGAAATATGACCAGCAGACTGGTTTGTAATTCGCTTGGACGAATTGTGGTGTTACTATGGAAAATTTCAAAAGTTACACCTACCATACTCTCATGTGCTTGCAACATGCAAATATGCACACCACGATTTTGCTGTGTACATCTCACCTATGTACACTTTAAAACAAGTCTCTCATGTCTACAAAGGTCTATTTGGTGAACTTAGAAATGAAGACTATTGACCTACTTACACTGGTCAGATACTATGCCCAAATCCAGACGTGAAAAGAACATTAAAGGGGAGGCCTAAGTCAAGTCGTATAAGGACTGATATGGACATAAGGGAACAACAAGGTCGGTCCAAAAAAATGTTCACATTGTTAAATGCCAGGACAGACAAAGAGAACATGTCACAACATTGCTAGAGCATCTACTTCTTATCATTGATTATGTTTTGTTTCACACAAAGTATTTCATATACCATTAACTAAACTATTTAATCAATATATGTATGTCATTTATTTTCCTCTTTACGTTAAATATGTACTACATCATTTCAACAATTAACAATTTTTAACTAATAAATATAACATTCAAAAGCAATTCACAAAAAAATTAAATTTCATTTGAAACTTTTAAACCATTTAATTAATATTCATTTATAAAAAATACCCCAATAATTTTATTTTATTTTTTCCATTAATTATTTAGATATACTTTTAAAAAACTAAAAATACAAATTTTAATTCAAATAACAATTTTATAATTTATTATAACTTTTTTTCAATTTCAATTTTAATATAAAAATACAATTATAAAATTATTATAATTTATTTTAATATAATTTATTCTTCTAAATTTAAATTTGTCATAAAATATAAAATAAAATAATTTATTATTTATTTTCTTATTATAATGAATTAGTTAAAATACCTATAAAATATTTCATTTTATTTTCTTTGTATTATTTTTATATAAAAAACAAAAAAATAAAAATAAAAAAGAGTGCTATTTGAGGAATTAAAGAATAAAGTGTGTTATTAAAGGAAATAAAAAAAATAAAAGAATACTATTAAGGTAAAAAGTCTCCAACTTGACCAATGAAAACCTTAACGTAAACGACACAAGAGAAACCGAGATACAGAGAGAGACCCAGATGGAGAGAGAGATCGAGAGGCAGAAACAGATCGAGACGCACCGAAAGAGGCATACACTATAAAATGTAGCTTCTTTTTAAAACTATTTTTTTACACCACTTTTATACATTTGAATAAAGTTTAAAAATATGCATGATACCAGGTGTCTTATATTTTATAATTTAAATTAATTTTAATAAATAAATTTTAATAGTTATTATACTTGGAGATACAAATTATTTAAATATAATTAACTTAAATAATTTTTAGTATATATATACATATATCACTATACGGGTACTCTTATATTCAATGTTTAATTATTTAAAATAATTTAAATATAATAAAATTGTATTTAATCAAATATTTCTTTCTGAATAAAATTGATACAACAATTTGTAATTTCAATTTATATTTTATATTATCTTCGCTTATGTGTAAAAATGTATTAAATATAGCTCTTACGTTATTTATCCTTTTTAAGCAATTTAAATGGTAAAACTACACTATCGTTAGAATACTACAAAATTAAAAGTTGAAAACTTAAATATCAACTCTTTTTATTAAAAGAATTATATAATCCTGACTTTTCATTGTAAAATGTAGGACCAAGTTAATCTTTATCAAATTTAAATAGATAATTTTCTAAATGTTTTTTTCATGTTAAAAATAAGTAGTTGAAAAATAGTTTTTACATATAATTTTTCGAGAAAATAAATATTTAAAAATTATATTAATTTTGCACATTTAATTAAAGGTTTTAGAATGGATTTAGTAGGGCGTTAATATCTTCCCTACGCATAATCCATTCTCAAATTCAAATTTAGTTTCGAAAACTATTTTTTCATAAAGGAATTTTTCTATATTTTTTTTAATAAAATTATGGTAACAACTCCATTATCTCTTATCAAAAAATTTATGTCGTTCCATAGTGATCCCGATTCTGATTACCTCTACTTAGCTTAGAGTAGTTTTGTTGATTATGTACTCATTGTAAGTCAAAATGATATTTTAATAGTGAAATACAATGTTGTTAGCATTAGAGAACTAAATGTAGTCCGATTTAAGGTGAGTCTGTATAAATTTAGTATTATTACTAAACCCTATTACAATTGTATTATTTATGTGTTGGTTATCTTTAAAAAAAGATAGACTGTGAAGATATTTATAAGACTCCTTTTTATTTTGCGCATAATAAATGTAACATCCTATATTTTTCATATAATAGAAATTTTATTGCATAAAAAATTATATAATAAACTTGAATATAGAAATTCATACATTCATCATGTATTTCAAATTATACTTCTCTGCATAAGATTTAATAAAATATCTTTGTAAAATTACAAATAAAATAAAATGAAGCTTCTCCATCTCAATTCACTGGAACTCACACCACCTGTCAAATTCTCTGTTCCCGTGTAATATACACGATCATCGCAGTTTTAAAAACAAAACACAAAAGGAAAGGGTAAGCTAGAGAGTTTTCAAAAAAATACATATTTTCATAAATTGGATTTCTATCTCAACAAAACAACAACAATTTAATCGTTCATAATTCATCTCACATCATACATACACTGACTCACAAACAAAGACACTAAATTCTCTACTTCCAAAAGACTCGTGCATTGAGTTAGACTCAAAGGTGTGCACCTGTCATATACCACCTAACTGTTCTGATCGGGCTCATATTTCAAACCTTGGACCCCATATGCACAGGGTTAATTCATATGTCCTACTCCGATCGGGCTCATATTTCAAACCTCGGACAGGACCATATGAACCTCCTTCGACTCTTTACCAACTGGTAATCTTCATCCATGTGAATCCAATGTACCAGTAGAGTCATGATACCTCCTTAGGAATCCCCAAACAATGCACATCCTAATAATCTCAACACGGGTATCTCCTTTCCTGAAGATACTATGTCTCGATCACATACCACATTATTCACAAACATTGATACTACATCATACCATACATAAACATTCATTCCATTCCATCCATATTCATCCAATTCGTATTTAATAAAATAAATAATTACAATATATATATATATATAAAAAAAATAGTCAAACTAGCTTCCCTTACCCAAATTCACAAAACAAGTAATTATAATATTTATTAAAAACATTCAAACTAGCTTCCCTTACCAAAATTCACAAAACAAGTAATTATAATATTTATTAAAAACATTCAAACTAGTTTCCCTTACCTAAATTCACGAAACAAGTAATTATAATATTTATTAAAAATATTCAAACTAGTTTTCCTTACCCAAATTCACAAAACAAGTAATTATAATATTTATTAAAAACATTCAAACTAGTTTCCCTTACCCAAATTCACAAAACAAGTAATTATAATATTTATTAAAGCATTCAAACTAGCTTCCCTTACCCAAATTCACGAAACAAGTAATTATAATATTTATTAAAAATATTCAAACTAGATTCTCTTACCTCTATAGAGTAGAGATACACAAAAATCCTAAAATCACAGGCAATCTAACTTTGTTCAAGAATCTGATCGATCACTCTTGATCTACTCAACGCTAGGTATTTAAAGATGTCCTCTGATTGTCAATCTGATAACCTATGAGATCACAAATCTAGAGAGAAGGTAGAAAATTTTAAAGAGGATTTGTTTGAGAGATGATGGTTTTCATAAGACTTTATATTTTCTTAAAGAAAGAGAGAGAGTTGGTAGTTTTTATTAGAATAAAACAAAATATCTTTTAGAGAAATAAAATATCTTCTTAGAGAGATAATATCTTCTTAGAGATAATTGGTGGTTTTTATTAGAACAAAACAAAATATCTTCTAGGAGAGATAGAATATCTTAGAGAGAGAGTTAGTAGTTTTTATTAGAATAAAACATAATATCTTTTTAGAGAGATAAAATATCTTCTTAGAGAGAATATCTTCTTAGGGAGAGAGAGTTGGTGGTTGTTATAAAAATAAAAGGTAAATAACTATCTTTTATTTACTTAAACAACTCTTCTGTTAAAAAAATATTTAACTGTTATTAAATTTATCTCTAAAATTAAATTTTATTCTATAACTATTTTCTAAGGTATTACAATAAACTTCTTGCTAAACAACTTTCTTAAACTGCTTTCATTTGCTCTATTCAACAATCCTTTATAGAACTAATATATTAGTTTAAAATAATATTATTAGACACAAAAACATGGTATTATTCGTTATCATGAAAACAATGAGTGTTTTTAGCAAGATTATTAAATTTAAACTCACATATAATAATATGAATTATCAATTATGCCCTAGCATATGTTACCATTTTTGTTTTGAGTACCCAATATTTTTTTTTTCAAATTGAATACTTAATAAATTATAAAACTTAGGTTTTTAAGTCCTTGAAAAAATAAATATTTATTTGCATTGTGTCCAACAATATTAAAATTTACCACCAATTATAGTCTATAGTAGATATTATCCACCAATTCCAGTTTGTAGGTAATACTTACCAACTTTAATCCATGGGTGATGTACGTGCACATTATCCACCACTATAAAAAAAAACAATAATTATCAACGAACAATTCATCGGTAAATGCGAATTATTGACTAATTACTAATGAAATTATTATAATTAATATATTATTATCATTTTTATTATTTTTATAACACATCTATTAACGATTTATTGAAGTTGTTAGATACAATACAAGAGACTTGAATCCAGGACCTCTCCGCTTGAGAGAACTCATAATCATCACACCAAAATAGTTTTTCTGTTATGTTACGATTATTATTATATTTATTATTACAATTACAATAATTATTAGTATTATTATTATGATATTGTTATTACTATTATTATTGATATTATTAGTATCATTATTATTATAAATATTAAATTATTATTATTATATTATTATTATCAATATTAATATTTTTATAATTAATATTATCATTATTATAAATATTACTCTCAATATCTTTAATATTATTATTATTATTAGTATTAGTATTGTAAATATTACAATTATTATTATTATATTGTTCTTATTATTATTATAAATATTAATATTAGTTTTTTATTATTATTATTATTGATGGAATAAAATTATCGGTAACTTAGTTGGTGATTTATGGATAAAATTTATCCATCAGTAAATTGACAGTTAATTTATCGACGAATTTAATTCATCGATACATTGGTGGTCAATTTATTAATGAATATACCAACAAAAAATTTTGGCGGTAAATTTTTTCGTCGATAAATCTATCAATAAATTTGTCGATAAATTGATGGCAAAATTTTTTGTCACTAAAATCCATCGATAATAACATTTTACGTTTTTCTTATTGTACACCAACTCTAGTCCATAGGTATTTTTTTTAATTTATAAATTTTAAATTTTAAACTTTAAACTAAGTGACCGTAAGTAGGTGTAGTATTTCTTATTATATGAAAATTTATTTAATTTAACATAAATAGAATCATAAATATGAAACAATCAATCAACAAACTCCCTTAGTAGAAACAAAATCATATATAATTACATGTATAAAGCATTGAGTCCGCAACTCTCTTCATAATTGCCAATCGATAACAATATCAATAACAATAGAAAAGTCACAGGAGTCCATACATGATAGATGTCTTAAATAGAACCCAAAAGTAAATACAACCGAATGTAAATTTCCTAGTCTCCTAGATACTAGCTAAGAAATATAAATCGTTAATCAACTTCTAAATCAAAATCTCATCATTAACATCATAACTATTGTGACAACCGTAGATTGTTTCTTCTTTCTGTCTTTAGACAATTTGATTAATTTACAACAAATATATTTCTATATTAAATTGGAAAAACAATATAGTTCACGAGTTAATCTATTTTTATGAAGTCCAGAACTACAACTTAATACCTAGAATCTCCAACCTTATCAACAATTTCCCTAACAATACATAACATGGTGTTACTTATCAGGGAAACATATTAGATTTAACATCACAAAGAGTGAAAGAAAATAAGTAAAGAAAGCAAGAAATTATGCGTATAAAGTAAAACATTGACAAATAACCATGCCTTAAAAGTGGTGTTGTAAATCCTGCAAGACAAATTAAGTGTTACTTAAATGAAGATATTGCCTAAAAGTAAAAATTGTTGGAAGAAGGAAACAATAGATACTCTAAATAAGGAATTAATGGTTGTCAATAGTAGATTTCATCCCGACAAATAAAATTATTTTCTAAAAATAATAATAAAAAAGAAGAAAATAATTTTTTCTAGTCAATTTTAAAAAAATGAAAAAAAAAATCATCATTTAAAATAAAACATAAAAAAATATGGTTTAGGGTTTTATCATTTTAGAAAAAAAATAAAAAATATATTCATTTGCTTTATCATTTTCATTTAAATTAAGAAAAAGTTTTGTACTATTTCATTTTTATAAATAAAAAATAATAATAAATAATAGAAAAAAGAAAATAAAAAATAAAAAATAGAAAAGAAAGGAAAAAGAAAAGAAAAGTTTGGTCATTTATTTAAAAATATATATATATATAAACTACAAAATAAAAAAAAAGGAAAAAATAAAAAAAAGGAAGCAAACAAAAGTGAGGTTTTTATTAAAGCTCAACCCATCAAGGTTTCAAATAAAAATAACATCTACTAAATTACAGACAATTCTTCCTCCACCCACATACCCTCTTCCTGCACCGTCATACTCACTGTAAAAAGACGACTATGCCCTTAAGTAAAAAATGCAAAGACAAAAATACCCTTCACCTCCTCCACCCCCTTTATCCGGTTCTCTCACTCACTCTAACCCTTCATCTGATTCGTTCTCACCATTGGAAGCTTTGAGTGTCATCGTGGGTTTATCTGATTCACTCCTTCACCTCCATAACATCCGGTTCAGCCTCTAGAACCACGGATCTGGATAGATCTGGATCTGTAGCTGCGTGTGAGGAAGAAGCAAGTCGTCTGTTTCGTTCATTTCTCCCAAATCTTCAATTAAACCTCCAAACAAGTCATAGGTCAACAATTTTTTTATGTTTATTAGCAATTTGTGAGTGGTATTGTTGATTAGAGTAGTTAATTTGGTGTTTGGGGGGCTGTCAACGACGAACGAGGAGTTTTTCGATCTGAGAGTTTGACAACTGGATGGGTTTCATCCAGTTATCATTTTGATTTGAAAAAGACAACCGGATGGCACCCCATCCGGTTCACATTTGTTTAAAAACGCAAACTGGATGAGCATGTCATCTGGTTCACATTTTTTCAATTTTTTTTTAAACTAACACTAACTTTATGCACTGTGCAGATATAATAAGGACCAGAGGAGCTGGTTCCCGGCCTAAAGGCCAGAAAAGTCCTACAACATCAGTTCGTAGAGGAGATCGGGGTACTTCATCCAGTGCTCCTCTTGTTGGTGGTGATGTTCCTCCTATTGGTGGTGAAGTTCCTCGTATTAGTGGTGGTGATGCTGGTGAGGTGGTAGGTTTTCCTGGGGACATCTGATGTGTCTCCTTTTTGGTAAGTTATAATCACCATGTGGCATTGAGATTGTGGGAGGGTGAGGTAAGATTATGTTATAACTTGTTGTGTTTAGTTTGTGTTTAATATGTGAACTTTTTTATATCATTTGTTGTTTTTTGTTTAAGATCGTGGAGTCCTAAAATTAGTCTCTCATGGGAGAAAACTTAACAACTTTGGTCTTCCTCGTGCTGAGGTGTTTGCATTGATTGTGAATAGCGGATTGTTGCCTCTATGCAACATGTGTTATGAGGTAACGGACAAGGGCCTCATGTGCGGATTTGTTGAGAGGTGGCATCGGGACACAAATACACTCCATATGCCATTTGGTGAGATGTCCATCACTTTGGATAATGAGTCAAGTCTACTCCACCTACCTATTATGGGGCAGTTTTCGATGTTTGATGGGTTAGACAACAGTGGAGTCGTTCTTGTGATGTTGGAACTATTAGGCGTTCCTCATGGTCCTGCGAATGCCGCTTTGCGTGATGGTCGTGACAATGTTGTGATCCTCAGTTGGTTGAGAGATCACTACGACACATGTTATGAGAATGAAGACTAGGAGTTTGCTGCAAAGGCTTATTTGTTGCATCTAATTGGATGCACAATTTTTGTTGATAAAAGTGTCACATCTGTCTCCATTTCTTATTTACCACTATTTTGAGACCTTGCGATGTGTGGTGGTTATGCCTGGGGAGCAGCTTCACTAACACATATGTATGACAAGCTAGGAGATGCTTCTCTTGTTGGGACAAAACAATTGGGCGTTTTTATTACTCTGTTACAGGTACAGGTTTTATTACCACTAAATTAATTAACAAATTATACTTTATTACCTCTAACTTTATCTATTATTAATAGGCATGGATTTACGAGCACTTCCCATCTATGGGAAATAGGGATGTTACCCCAAGCTATAGCGAAGCACTTCCACAGGCTTCTCGGTATGTGGTTAGTCGACATCCCTCTCGGTTGGTTGATGTTAGAGAACAGTTAGATCGATTGACACTCTCTGATGTCATCTGGCGTCCCTACAATTCTCATAGAGTTAGTCGACCTCTCGAGCCGATTTCTTTTTTTTTGGGTTTTCTCCAATATGGCCATACCATCCAGATGCATCTTCCTGATCGGGTAGTGTGACAGTATGGTTTGATGCAGACCATACCACATCCTCCTCTAGTGCAAGATATGGCTGCTTTTGAAACGGTAAATGCACGTTGGGTTCATTTTGTTGATAATGTTGTGACTGCGTTGATACATACTGTCGGCCCACATGCATGCACAGAGGACTATATCGCCTGGTATAGTCGTGTGTCACATCCATATCTCATTAGACATGATGACGAAACAGATCGTCATAGTCGTAGTCATAGTCATAGTCGTAGTCATAGTCATAGTCGTAGTCATAGTCATGATGACGATCAACCAACCTCCTCATCATAACAGCAACATCAGGCTTGTCCGGTATTTGATTACATTGACATTTTATTATTTGATCACATTGTCACCATGCCAACTTATTTATTTCATTGTTTTCAGGGTATCTTCAGAAGGATAGCCACCTTATTGTAGAGGAGAATTGATTGTAGGGGTGCACATGACGATACACGAGTTGCGCTTGAATTGGCTCGCACACATTCGCGTGAAGGACAAGTCTACACTAGACGAGTGAGAGGTGCTCAAGGGAGAGAGAGGGACTTCTAGATCATAGGGCTTTATTTAATCAATATGTGAACCACATATGTATTTGGCACTATGTTTATCTATTAAGTATGTTGGTACTATGTTTATGTATTCAATATGTTGCTACTCTGGTCATTATTATTATTTTGTTACTTTAATTATGTTGATCTAATCATAATGTTGCTGCTTATTATAAATGAATCAAAACTCATACAATTTCAATATAAATGAATCAATCATCCGCAAGATTAACATATGTTGTATTTGATCCTAACATGGAAACAAATAGTTGCATTCTGCTAATATAATGAGATTGCCATAATTGTGCCTCTGTAGAACGTGATTGGTCCACATCATGTATATTTGGTATTATACAACTGTTTCTGGGTTGTCACATTGTCTTCATTCTTCTCTTTAAGTTAAGCAATATGTTCTTTCGTTTAACTCGACTTTTTGTCATGTCCACAACTAAAGCGTGTTCATCAAGTTGCAACCTACCAGCATAAGGGTGACCAACCAATGTATTAGCCAATTCATAGTTATGCAACCCATATATGACTTTCAAAACCCAACCTTCTCCACCTTTTATTGGTTTGCAACGCAATTTGAATGGACAGTCACACTTCCTTGTGCCGGTTATACTCACCTCTAAATTTGTTTTGTACTTTCTATATTTTCCACTTCTTTCACATCCCAACAAGTCATAGGTCTTCCTACCTTGTGCTCCAGTTTCTTTGCCCGATCTGAGTATGACAACAACAAAGCCAAGTCCAAATACAACCTTGCAAACCCATTCAAGTAATTCATCTTGGGTACCAAACACCTACACAATATATCACATTCGTACGTAATTAATTTACATTTCATAAACATAAACAAAAACAAATCATTTTACCTTATCAGTTGTAAAATCAAGAATACAATCTTCTTTCCGAACCAAGAAACCACTTTCATGTTCATCATTTATATCAGACATCTTGTTTACTTCCTCTGAATATATACAAAGACTGTCCATATCTTTGTAACATAGCATTCCATCAACTCATCAAAAAATATAAAAAAAACAAAAAAATCCAAATTGTGAACCGGACGCCACCCCGTCCGGTTCACAAAACGTTTTGTGAACCGGTTGTGAACCGAACAGGGTGGCATCCGGTTCACAACTTACACACTGGATGACACCCCCTCAGTGCATCCGATTATCAAATTTCAAAAAAATGAGAATCGGATGACTGGCTTTCCGATTCTCAAATTTCAAAAAAATGAGAACCAGATGGCTTCATTCAAGTGGGTGCCTTACCAGAAATTACAAAAATCCACCAAAATAAAAAATCTTACCTCCCTGTCGTTCCTTACCACTGATAAACATTGCACAATGGTCAGAAAGTCTTCACTACCGTTCAATCACCCTCAAAACCTTCAAAAATGACACTGTAGAAGACGTATTTAAGAGAAAACGGAAGCTGCTTCATTGTTCACACTGTGTTCGACAAAGAAAAAGATTGGTGCTCTTTAATAAAGCAGAGACAATTTGGTCATTTTCACAAGGTTAGTTTTAGAATTAAAATTTGTTATGGAAGTGCAGAAAGAGGATATGGGGGTGGAGGAAGAATTCGCCTCAATTACACTACCTCTTTGCCCTTCATGCACCTCTTTCTCACTTGGGTCATGTTTGCTCATTACACCCCCTCTTCTCATCACTTCCTATTGCCTTTTACACATATTTTCTTTTTAATTGAAATTAAAGAAAATTCATTATAAAAATGAATTTGATTCGCATGTTCAATTTTTTTACTTTTAATTGAAATTAATTAAAAATAAGAGGAAATTAAGACAATTTCTCTAATAAAGCAAATTGATAATGCTAAAGAAACAGGACGTCAAAGGTGTTACATACAAAGGGTGAATTTTTTTATTTATTTTACAACTATGATTAAGCTTGCTGGAGTACACACATAACATTAATGTTTGAATTGTTTTGAACTTTGAATTGTTTTCACATTCTTCTTCTGTGGTAAGTTTCTTGTAACTATTGCATCCGTAAATCATATCAAGAATAATGTTGTACATATATTCTGAAATGATGCACTTTCTATTTCAATGAGCAATTGAAATAATAAACTAAGAAAGAAAGAAGTATTTTGTTAGTTGGTCTGTATTTGTGTTTCTGAAACACATCCAAACTCGAACTTGATCCTAAAGCAAGCTTCACCATTGATCCATTGAGTGAAAGACTGGATCTTTCTCCTATAATTTATATCCGAGGCCATACAATTACCTTGTTACTCTGTCCCGCACTCTATGCTAAAAGCCTCCTTTATCAAAATTATGTATCTTGTAATTTAAAGTGTTAAATGGGATATAATAATTGTTTGTTTGGATCAAATTTTTATTAATTACTAGTTTTAACGTGATGAAATTTAATGTGTGAATTTTCAAATAATTTTATATTTGATGTCAAATTTAACTGCATTTATTATTAACATAATATGTAATTTGTTTTTATTAATAAAATGTCTCTAATATTTCTATCTAGTTATAATTTTTTTATTAATTGTTCTTATCAACTTAACTATGTAATATTTTAATTTGATTGCTATCTTTTTTTTATTTAGATTTAAAGTATTTAGATTAAAAAAAAATTGTTAGTTTATATTACGGTATATCTAAAGCGAAAAACTTCTCCTTGATGCAATTTCGTAAGTTTCTTTATTTTTTTTAAGAAACTACTTTTAATCTTCTTATTCAAATTTATAGAGACTCAAATATATTATTAAAATATTTAAAACAAATTATTTTCAAATATAGTAATTGGATGTGTATAATAATTTATATTTTAAGTATTTTAAGTATAAACTCTCCACATAATTTTGGGTAAATAACTAATTACTTAAAATTTTGAAATTTATATTTTTTTAAAGAATGATTAATTATTTAAATATATAAAGTAATTAAGTAACAAATTTTCATATATTTAACTCAATATGATAATGTATATAATTATAAATATCTTTATACTTAAAATAAATTATTTTTAAATATAATAACTAAAAAGTATGCTAAACTATTATTATTAAATAAATAACTAAACAAAATAAAATTATTCTTATTGTTACTATTTTCTTTTTTAAATGAAACTGTATCTAATTAATTAAATAAAGATTTAGTAAGGTACCAGTCATTTTGAAGTTGTGGAGAATGAAATTAATTTGAGTGTGGATCTGTTTTGAAGTTGGAGTTTAAATTATTAATGTCACAGGCTTTTTATGCAATCTGCAACTATATTCCCTTGGAGATAGTTATATCATATATTAACGCAGTCACCAAAAGTAGATTAGAAGATTCAGTCATGAATTTTCAATTTTGTTTACGTGCCAAAAACATTGCTTTTTCTTGGGTTTCGAGCTCAGACTACTACAACAACGATGTGGTGGGAGAAATTATTAGTGAAAATTTGTAAAAATCTAATCTTATATCTTTTGGAGGTAGGAAAAATTTTTAGCTAGTCTCACTATTAGGGTTAAATTATTCTAGTCACAGACATCTTTTATCACTATCTAAGCTAATCCAAATAAAAATTGTCCTCATTACTGAGAATTATTTTGTTTTATAATATAATCATTATTTCAAACAACGAATTCAAGTATCCAATATAAATTGATTACAACTTAAAAGGAAGAATACTTAACTGAATATTAGAATATTAGTTATTTGGTGATGAGAACCAAGAGCTGAAGTTTAACCAACCTCAAGCACCTGCATAAATAAATAATTCAAAAGATGCTTTGCAAATTTTAAATGGATCAATAACCAGGTCAAGGGCCCAAAAACTGAAAGAGACATTGATTGGGCTGATTCAAGACATTTGGACTGCGCAAACAAAGTCTAAGATTGAATTGAAGTCTAATCACATTCTTAATTTGATATAGACTGATGAAGGAATTAAAAACAAATCATTTAAAGAGAAGGGCTCATAGAAAATGCATCACCAGATTTAATTTAAGTGTAAATGGTTTATTTTGGGCTTAGGTTAAAAACTGAAGAGTCACTCATTATTTTGTGGACGACTTTTATATTTTTTATTTTGATGTATTTTGATTAATTTTTCATAGGGCTTAGAGTAGTCATATGCTTAGTAAATTGTGGTTTTCGTTTTCCCATCTGATGTAATAATTAGTCATCTAAAAGTGTGCCAAAAAGCTGCTGATGTGTATTAAATTTGGAGGCTTCTAGGCTATTGAAGAGTTAGGTTAGCTTTTTAGATGTGTATTAGCCCAATTCCTCTCTGAATTTTGAATAATTGCAACTCTTGCTTCATTACTGTTTCAACGTGCAATCGCGTCATGTAAGTGAATCCTTGCTACTGATTCATATTCTATATTGAATAAAAAAGTTAAAATCAACACTGAAACTGAATGAGAACCAATGCACGCGCCATCACGATTGTTTGTGCAGTCGAGGATTTGCGTGAAGAGACATGTCGGAGGATGAACTACGGCAATTTTTTTCTGAGAAAGGAATAATCACAGAAGTCAGGCTCATGCACTATTCTACTCCTTCTCTTTTTTTCTCGTCGAATGTCCCTATGGAAATTGAATTTGTAACTGGCTTTTTGTTTTTTGTTTGGTTTTGACTTGCTTTTTAATTCAGAGATGGTAAGAGTCGGTGAAGCTCATGAAGCCATTCGATATTTCAATAATTCTTTTCCTTTGCACATCTAAAATTACATATCTAAAATTACATGTGAGGTATGTTACATGTGCTACTTTTTTCGTATATGTTTTGCTATGATGTTTTTTATTCAATTTTGTGTTGTTGAAACCGGAAGCCGGTGTTTCACAATGTTCGTCTTATTAACCAAGCAGGTGGCACGAAAACTTGGGGATGAAAATCTTCCTCGTCCATGGGGTCGCCATTCGAAGAAGAAAGGCGAGAAAAGGACTGCACCGGATGTGGGGAAACCTGCAAGAGCTAAGGGACGGCAAGAAAATTTGAATGACAGTGTGGATTTTGATGACCCACAGCTTCAGGATTTTCTTCAGGTCATGCAGCCTCGGGTTAACTCTAAGATGTGGGCAAATGATACGTCCGGTTCGACCAGTGTTGGTAACAACCAATAAATTCCAAATAAGGATGATGAAGGTGCATCAGTTTCAACTGAAAGTAGTTTATTAGAAGATGGATTTCCGGATATTTCTGAACCCAGCAACAAGTCACCTGAGCCTCAACGTGACGAGGTCATTTGTTATATGGATTATTTCAGTGACAAAAGATTGGTTTGCATGAAATTTGATTTTTTTTTTGAAGAATGTAAGTTAAAATCATAACTTTTTATTATTTTGAAAGAAAATTCATACATTTGATCTTGAAGGAAAATATATATTTTTTTAAAGAAAGATTTTTTTTAATACCTACTCAAAAAGTATATACTGTACAAATGACAAATGATCGATGTTTATTCAAAAAGTATGTACAAAAGATTTTTATTTTATGATTTTTTTGTTTTATGTACAAATATTTCATGAATATGTACAAGTTGCAAAGTAAAAAATGTGTCACAATCTTCTTTTTTTTTAGATTTAAATGTGCCGAATCAAAAGTTCTTAGCAATCATTAAATTCACTGGGTATCAATTTCTCATTTTTTAAGAAAATTTAGGGTCACTCGAAGCTAATGTTAATATGGTGTAACCATTAACTTTTCTTTTGGAAACACTGCTTAGATGCATGCTTAAACCCATGGATAAAGGGTGAGTGTTTAGGAAGTTTGAGGTATTTAAAAGATAGTGGAGATGTGAATCATCTGATAAGATTGCCCCAGTTTTAGTGTGTTAGGCTGGCTATATGAGCTTTAAGCTTGGAGGGTAAGGGTAGTATAAAAGGCTAATCATGAAGGGAAATAGGCTTTGCAATTGCCCCAGTTTGTATGAAGAAGGGGAATGATGAGATTGCTATGAAGGTCTTGGTGGTAAGGTGACAAAAATGAGGAAGGAGTGGGTGTGTATTGATTAGAAAGTATAGATGTGAAAAAGGCATTTTAGTAGACATTTTTTCATTTTTTTTTTCATCATTTTTTCGTTTATTTTTTTTTTACATGTCATCAGTCATGTCCTCTGGTTACAAAGTTAAACTTAATGAAAATCGTTGTAATCATTCTTCAATCAATATGGACTTTATTAGGCTTGTAACGTAGTCAAAGGTTACAGGTTTATGAAGAAAAGGATATAAAGGCTCAAACATTATTTGTGGGCTTGAGAGGTTTAATAAGGATCATCCACCAATATTATAAACAATCAAGGTCCTTTTTAATGAGTTTTCCATCATCATATTTCTTTTTCTTTTCTTTTTTTTTTCTTTTTTTTGTTTCTTTTCTTTTCTCTTTTTTGTTTTGGATGTACAACTTTCATTTTCGATACTCCTTCTGTGATGAATTAGGAGCTTTTGACATGCTCTTTCTTTGACAAATTTCATCCTTGGGGCCTTAGACTTGGACTGAGTTCCGACATGTTAATGATCCTTGCTTAGGGTATTTTGAAAGAAAATTTTATTTTTGGCTCAAAGAGGATACAAAGGATGTGTAAAAGTGTTTGGGATGAAGAAACATGGTCATATATCATTTTGAATCATGATTGCTTGATTTTCAAAGAGTTTAATAGTGGAATAGAATCATGATTGCTTGATTTTCAAAGAGTTTAACAATGGAACAAAATTAACGACTTCTGACACATGCATCTTTTTTTATTGTCCTATCTAACGGACTATTTTTTGATTTTTTTGAATACTCTTGAAGAATAGAGATAGGAGATCTGTCAATAGACACTCTGCCCCAGTGTAAAAATTTTTAGGTAATGGTAACCATTTGGACAAATACTTTTATTTGAAAATCCTTTGAAATTTTGGTAAGGTCAAAAGGTAACCAGCACCTTGTATGCAAACTTTTCTTTAGAAAAGTCAATCTTTACATTTATTAAACATTTTGCTTGGAAATTTTGGTAAGGTCAAAAGGTAACCAGCATCTTGTATGCAAACTTTTGTTTAGAAAAGTCAATCTTTACATTTATTAAACATTTTGCTTGAATGATCCCCATTATTTATTAACAATCTTGTGAATTCAATGATCCATGCACAACTGATTCACCACATTTTTTCTTTTCTTTCTTTTTTTTAACTTAGTTAAATTTTTTAGCAAAATACATTTATGAAATTTTGGACTTTTTCTTTCTGATTTTGAAAATGCATTTATGAATGCATGGTTTTTTTAATGCATATATAATGTATGTCTGAATGAACTTTTCTTTTATTAGAAAATGCATTTATGCATATATAATATATGTCTAAATGATTTTTTTTATAAGAAAAGCATTTATGAATGCATAATTTTTTTTAGATTTATTTTTGTTTTTTTAATATGAATGCATGCAAAAAAAAATAAAATTAGAATGCATATATAAATGAAACTTTTGGGAATGCATATACATTGTACAAAATGCTAGAATTAAGCAACAACTACAATTTTTTTTATGTGAGTAAAGTAGAAAAAGATGCCTAAAAATATAAACTAATTAAGCAACAACTAAAATTATTTTTGTTTTGCTGTCTTTTTTTGTATATTTTTTTATGTGTGAAATTTTTAGGACTTCATTTATGATTTTAAATGCAAATATATGGACGTATGAAATTTGAATGCATGAAAAAGTTTCTTTCTTTTTAAGAAAATGCATTATGAACACATGAAATCATTGTTTATCTTTCCTTTTTTTAGAAGATATGAAATTTTACTTTTTTGAAAATTTTTTTTGTTATTATTATTTAATATCAACATTTGAAAGAAATGCAAATGAATCAATATATGCATGAAATTTTATTTGATAATTCCTATGAAGATGCATAAGATATGATGAAAATGTATGTAGAAAATATATATTTTTCATTTTTGTTTATTGAATGTATGATGATATGAAAATACATATAACTTTATTTTTAATTTTTTGATTTTTTTTGAAAATGCAGGAATGAGTGTATAAAATTCTTTTTTTTTAATATGAGAATGTATAGATGAATACATCAAAACTTTATCTCTTTTTTTATATATGATTAGGAATCTATTTTTTAATGAATGGGAATGCGCAAAACTTCTATTTTTATTTCTTCAATTTTTTGTTTTGATGTTTTTGTTTTATTATTTTTATTATGTATGAAATTTTTAAGAAAATGTATTTAGGAATGATTTTTTATTTTTTTAGAAGGTATGATTTTTTTTCTGAAAAAAAAAATGAATAACTAATTTTTTATTTGATGTCAACATTTTTTTTTGAAGAACAAGTGCAATGAGAGTGCATGAACATATGCATGAAATTTATTTGAAATTTATTTGAGAATTCTTATGAAGAGACATAAATGAATGCATGATGAAAATGAATATGTTTTATTTTTGTTTATTGAATGTAAGTTGCATTTATTAAATCTATAACAATACGAAAATGAATCCTATACTTTTTTTTTTTTGCTTGTTTGAACAAAACTTTGAAAATGCATGAATGCATGAGAATATGAAGATGTATTGACTCTATTTGAATTTTTTTTATAATGTAGATGTGCTATTTACATGGGAGTATATGAATGGTGCATGAAACTTTAAATGAGAATGGATGTATGATGCATGAAAAAGTCTTTTCTTTATGAGAAGGTATGAACAAATGAATATATATATTTTGCATAAATGGATGTATGTAAGAATGTATGAGAATATATTTTTGATTGATCTGAAAAATAAAATATTTAATGCATGTGAGGAAAATATTTAATATTTTTTATTTCTTAAAAATCATTTTTTAGAAAATAGGAAATATGAAATGCAGAATGGGATTAATCATTTTTTAGAAGAAAGAAAATGTGAGACAAAAATGTTTAATATTTTTTTTCAAATTTTAGAAAGTATGTAATGCATGCTAGAAAAATGTTTAATGTTTTTTATTTTTATTTTCCAAAATCATTTTAAAATAAGAATAAAAATATGCAATGCAATGAGATTGATGTTTTTTTATTTTCAAAAATCTAAAAAAAAAGAATATGCAATATATGTGAGAAAAAAATGTTTAATGTTTTTTATTTTTCAAATCCTAAAATGTATGTAATGTATGTTAGGACAAAAATGTTTAATGTTTTTTCTTTTTCAAATCCTAAAATGTATGTAATTTATGTCAGGAAAAAATGTTTAATGTTTTTTTTTATTTCTATTTCTTAAAATCATTTTTTAGAAAAAAGAAAATATATCATGCATGTAGACGAAAATGTTTAATGCTTTTTTTTTCAATTTTTAGAAAGTATGTAATGCATGCTAGAAGAATATTTAATGTTTATTTTTATTTTCCAAAATCATTTTTTTTAAATAAGGAATGAAATTATGCAATGCAAGATGAGATTAATGTTTTCTTATTTTCAAAAATCATTTTTTTGAAAAAAAGAATATGTAATATACGTGAGACAAAAATATTTAATATTTTTTATTTTTCAAATTCTAAAATATATGTAATGTATGTCAGGAAAAGATGTTTAATGTTTTTTTTCTTATTTCTATCATTTTTTAGAAATAAAATAAAAATATACAATAGAAAAATGAGATTAATGTTTTTTTCTTTCTAAAATCATTTAAAAAAATGAAAATATACTATGCAAAATGAGATTAGTCATTTTTTAAAAAAGAGAGAATGAGACAAAAATATTTAATATTTTTTATTTTTCAACATGTCTTCTACCCTAAGGTTCAATATTACAACAAGCATAAAACACACAAATATTTACATACTGTATACGCTGCTGCGTTGCAAATTAAAATGCATAGCATGCAATATATACAAAGAAAGGAAATTTCAACCATACAAGTATTTATTATCTGGAATATGCTCTTACGCTACAAATTAAAATACATAACATGCAATATATATAAAGAAAAGGAATTTCAACAATACAAGTATTTACATACCTGGGATGTGCTTCTACACTGCAAATTAAAATACATAATATGCAATATATATATATATATATATATATATATATATATATATATATATATATATATATATA
>Ga0209489_105274_pt1 | contig 22654 bp, 16 predicted proteins | sample SiratrowhiteBW_FD_187527 | JGI IMG/M metagenome (GOLD analysis project Ga0209489, IMG submission 187527) | Root nodule microbial communities of legume samples collected from California, USA - Siratro white BW (SPAdes) (version 2) | ecosystem: Host-associated > Plants > Roots > Nodule | place...
GCATGACTCCACCATGAGATTACCTGTCTAAGAATTGTAGTTCCACATTTTTCCCTCAAGGCTTGACCATCTGAATATGTGAAGCATGCTGGCATCAGTTTTGCATACTGCAGAAGAGACCGCTCAATGACATAATATTAACAATACAAAGAGCGTTTGACCCACAGGACCATTAACTCAATACATCATTGCACAAAAAAGAAACATGAAACTGTTAAGATTCAAAGAAAATAACAAGTGAAGTTTATTAGAAAAAGTACACGAAGTACACGGAACATTCAAAGTAACTACTGGAGCCCATAATTTTTAAGGCTGTTTGTTCCGAGAAAATCATTTATACGGTTATTTCTTGTTTTTAACATACAAATATACACAGTCTGTTACTTACTTTAGACATTTTAATAAAGAAATTTGCACAAAAAAGGAAAGGAAATTAAATTATACAATACTTCATAGTAATTTGTGGTAACAGGGATTAAAAAACAGTTCTCAAATTTGGCATTTTTGCCAAGTGTATTTTCATTGGGTGGAAAACTAGAGCTCAAGGTCCCAGAACAATACCAGCTACCTCAAAAGAAAATAATGCCAACAGTATTTGGTGATAAAGCTAAAGAAAGAAAATCTGGTACAACATTCAAAAATTAAAAGAAATTTCCATCTCCAAACCACATTTAAGTTATCTTAATGCATGAATCTTCTAAATGTAGACATGATGTTGGACTTTACCTTAAGCAGACTTTAGTTTACAGTTTACTGGAGAGACTCAATTCATTTTAACTACTTTCTTTCATTTCTCTATAAATATTTAAAGTGAAGTTAATTCGAACAACACCACCAAAATACTTATTAGATAAGTGTTTATGATGTATAAGCGTTCATGCACAAGTTAATCTTACCCTAATTACTTCTTCCAAACTGCTGAGATGTGAATGTCATGTGGACGTCCCTTTGTTAATTGCTTCAGCTTCCCTTCTTTATTTTTATTTTATTTTTATTTGGAAAACTGATATTACCTTCACGTGATAATGTCAAAATTAGTTTTCTGATATATTAAGTAAAGTACAGTAGGTTGTATAAACCTGATCTTTTTATTGAGAACTATGCTACATATATTTAATTTTTTAATAATAAAAATTAACTTTCGGTAGAATTGTTTAATTTCTCTACCTTTATCAATAACAAGTCCACTTTAATAATTATTAAAATTATAAAATAATATTTAAAATAATAAATATAAAAAAAATAATAAGAAAATTATAAAAAAATAGTTATACTGATAATATTAAAAATAATAATAATAATGACAAAAAAATTCATAAAATAATAATATATAAAGCAACAGATCAAATATATTAAATTTTCATATAAAAATATACTCTTATTTTCTTTTTTCAATGTACATTAACAGTGGTTGCTAACATTTAAAAATTTTAGAAGCAGAACCTTAAAATATAGATTATATTTTATAATTAATTTATATTTTAATTCAACACAGTAATTGAAGTCAATTAATTCAAGTATATCCTTATTTACCGAGCGATGTGTATTTTATAAATTTTAATTAATTATTCTGTTACCTTTTTAGTTTTAACTAATATTTATCTTATTTTTAAAATTTATATATTTTTTAATCAATTTTAAATTCTACGAGTAAATATTTTTTTATTCTAGTTTAAATTTTGTTATAACTAGTAGTCTCTATAATCAATTATATATTTTTTTTATAAAAGTTGAGACTAATTAATAATACGTATCTATAACTGATCAGTCTGTTCTAAATATTCTATGACATATAATTTGTAATTTATCTATCTCATACTTAAAAAAAAAAAAATAAACTCAAAATAACATTTAAAGTAAATAAAATCTAATTTAAATTCATTATATAATAAAAAAAAATAAAAATCGATCTTTCATAAATTTCTATCATCAATTTTAAAACATGTTTCCATAAAGAAAATTTTGAATAATACTATATGTTAAGAATACCTATGAGTGTATCAGGTAAACATTCATACTTCAGTTATTTCTATTATTGAAATAAACATTTGTAACATAAATGTATGTTGTGGGACTTTTGAACATTATATTATAGGTTGTGATACCATGTAACTTTTCATCCTAAAACAATTTAGAAGTTGTGAAGTTGTTAAATAGATATAGAAGTTACACTCCATAACTTAGTCAAACAATCTGGACAACATTTTTCATGTAATTTGTGTCATTAACTTCTGTAATAGTTTTTTCATCTTCTTCATAAAGCTCGGCTCATTTAATTACTTTTTTTTTCTTATAAATACTTATAGTACAATTTATTCAAAAATACCTGTGTTTACTATATAAACATTCATACATAAGTTATTTTTATTATTGAAATAAAAGGAGATTAAAGTTTTATATTTTTTTATGTTAATTTAATCAGTTTGTCACTACCATTTAATAGGGATCAAGTTGATAACTGAGTCAGAGCAAGTTGAATGAGAAAGAATGTAGAAGCACTGATAAAAGTAAGATCCTACCTAGATGTAGAAGCACTGATATCTTAATGACTTTCTTTCCTCTATTTCTTCTTCTTTAACCATCATAGACCACTTCTGAAAGAGTATTATTGTTTTTCCTTCAATATATTAAAAGTATAAAAAATGTGTAGATGTGGAAAATATTTAAAGTTTTACTCTTTCATATTGTTAAATTGGAAGAAACTATAAACAAAAACAAACAGATAACAAATAAATTATTGATAAAGTTTTCTAATAAAATATCACAAATTTCTTTTATGTTATTTCAATACTCTAGAAAATTAAAATATATATGACATTGTTTCCTAAACTTTTTCTTCAGAATATGCTAAATCAATCAATATCTACCTAATATAACCTATCATATCTCACGTGATATTTTCTATCTAAAAATAAAAAATACAAATATATAATAAAGATATGCGAAATATGTAATAATCCCAACATCTCAAGTTGGAGTATGAAGATTGATGAGTCATTATTTTTCCTTATTTACTTGTCTTTTTGTACCTATTTTAATTAGGGATTTGTGTTTAACTGTCTATTATTTTCTCAATTTCACTATTTGGGTTTTATTTACCAGAAATTCATAATTTTATTTAATTCAAAATTTCTAAGCTAATTTTATTATTATTTTCATGGCAGCTTTGGAATTTTATCGGACTTAGAAATTAATTCTGGAATTGAAGAGGAGTTGTCATATTATCAGTTTTTATTTTTAGTTTTTAGTTTAAGTTTTTATTTATTGGATAAGAATTGAAAGATTTGAGCCCATTAGGTTTAGTGTTCAGGACTGACCTAAGTCTAGCCGCCTATTAAAGGATGTGAAGCCAAAAAAGTTCGATATTCTCGACTTTTGGGATTCAGTTCGTTGTCTCTCTGGAAAAAATGGTTTTGTATTTATTTTCTTTTTTCTACAATTACGTTCTGTTTTTGTTTCAATTCAATTTCATTTTATATATTAAATTTATTTTCCTATTTTAATTTTGTTTCCTATTTTAATTTCATTTTACATTTAATCTCCATTTGCTTTATTCAAATTTAATGGAAAGCTAATTTATAAGATTATCCTTTTGATTCAAATTGCAATGAAGCTTTGAGGTTGCTGTTGTGTTATTTTTGCTCTCTTCGTCTCTTAACTCTTCATCAATTTATTTTGTCCTTAATGTTTTTACTGGTTCATGCTTAATGTTTCAGTTAATATAAATTTGTGTCTTTGTTCATGCTTAATGGAGTGAGTCACGAGTTGTTGGGATGGAATAAATGATGTATGTGAATGCTTAATTTGCATAAGAAAAACTTGTGTTAATTATCAATTAGTTAATTAATGCGGGTTGGAATTAAGGTTTAATAAGTTGAGCTTTAATTTTTGTATCCTGTGATAAGCGAATTGCAATCTAATCAAGAGGGTAATTTAAATTTCTGTTAAGAAAATCTAATTCGGTTGTTGGATTTTATTTTATTAAATATTCACGAAACCTCCCCCCTCTTTTCTCTTTATGTCTTCAATGCTTTTAACAGGAACTAGGTCATTGGGAGACGACCTAAGAGTCACTTTCTAGTACTGTATTTGATTGCATTTATTTGATCGGATACGACTTCGATCAAAGATCTCGAATGTCCAGCTTGCAATGTATGAAATAATTGTTGTTTTACCAACGCCTTGGTAAAAATATCCACAAGTTGCTCATTTGTGGAAACAAAATTGGGATGAATACCCCCTTGAAAAAAGCCATCATGAACAAAATGACAATCCACTTCAATGTGCTTGGTTCGGTCATGGAAAACTGGATTCTGAGATATGTGTATAGCAGCTTGACTATCACATTGTAGTAACATGGATGTAGTGTCTGTCATGCCTAAACTAGATAAAATCCATTTCAAACATTTTAATTCACAAGTAGTCATAGTCATTGGGTGATACTCAACTTCAACAGATGATCCGGACACAATATGTTGCTTTTTCATCTTCCAAGAGATGGGAGAGTCACTAAGAAAGATTATTCAACCCGTAAGTGATATCTGGGTCATTGAGTAACCAGCCCAATTAGCATCACACTATCCATGTAAATGTAGGTCACCTTGACTACGAAACAAGATGTCTTGCCCTGGATTCTGTTTCAGATGAACAACTCGCAATGCTGCTTGCCAAAGATCCTCCCTACATGAATTGAGACAAAAACATGAACACTATAACATAGATAAATCAATCACCCAATCAAGCAATAGTTTGACTTTGGATCAACAAGCAATATACTAGCAGACAAAGCTAAACGATGATTTTGTTCCAGAGGAACATGAGTAGGTTTAGCTCCCAACAAACCAACCTCCGATATTATATAAAGTGCATATTTCCTTTGACACAAGAAAAATCCATCTGGACTTCTCACTACTTCCACACCAAGAAAATACTCCAAGACTCCTAAATCATTCATATGAAAACAAGCACTCAAATAGGCTTTAAATCTTTGGATAATTGCACTGTCATTCCCTACAACAATTAGATCATCAACATATGCAAGCACATTGATGTCAGTGTTGCCACTGTTCATGGAAAATAAGGATTATTTGAGTTGGACTCTTGAAACCCATAGCCCTTTAATGTAGCCGAGAGTTTAGCAAACCAACAACGAGGAGCTTGCTTGAGTCTATAGAGTGACTTTTTCAACTTACACACTTTGCCTAGAACCAAGACTTGGAAACCAGCCGGCAACTTCATATAGACTTCCTCTTAAAGATCACCATGAAGAAAAACATTGTGGGCATCCATTGTACTGGTGATAAGGTGTTGTCTGTGCGTCGGGGCACGAAGCCACCTTAGACAATACATGTTTTCATTTAGGCATATAAAGTTATAATATATATGGTTTTGTTTGAAGATATTTTGTATCAAAAGTTTTACCTTTTAGCCAATGGAAAACCATGTCTAGTGTTACGTTCTTCAACTGTTAATGGCGGACAAGATGGTGATAAAGATTTGATGCGTTCCCATGCCCAACACTGAAGAAGTGACATGCATCCACCAATATTCTCTTAGTTAAAGTCTATTACTTAATTTAAGGTATGGTAAAGGCAGAACGACACAAATGAACCCCAACTATGATTGGAGATGTTATTCAAATAAGCTAATAGTTATAAGTACATCAAGTGCACTTTGTTGACTGATGTGTTTGGAATCATCCCAATAAGTCTAAAATATGTTCTAGTGCATAGTATGCGACTACATCATCCATTGCATCATTTGGGAGTTGCAAAAATGTGTTGTTCAACCAAGACAATTTCATAGTGTTTCCTCATATAACATTTGCTTGAGTGATGGCTCGAAACAAATGTGCACATGCTGCAATCAAATGGTCAATCGTTAATTGGGTCACAACTTTGTCATCAATTGGAAGACCTAACTGTAATCCTACATCCTCTTAAGTCATAATTGCTTCGTCACGTGGAAGATGGAAGGTATGTGTCTCCGTCCTCCACCTCTCCATTAATGCAGTTACCACGTGATAATTCATTTTTGTATGGGTAAATGTCAATAGGTGACCAGATCTAGTGATGTCCGTAAGAGTTTTAACTCGTGGGTTAACCAAGTCAGCATGTTTTTTCACCTATATTGCATGTCTTTTGGGTTGAAGTAAACGTTCATTATCCTTCCAAAGCACTTTCGTTACATGTTTATTTTGTAAATGTAACAAAGACATATCGGAAGAGAGTATGCTGTTATAAGTCATTACAGAATAAACAAAAAATTTATTTGTTCATGTACATTATATTTATATACAATCAGAACTTTTCTTTCAATTAATTTAACCAAAAGAAATAATTTATAACAATTTGGTCCAATAATGTATACATGGAAAACCCATGGATAGAACCATGCTATAAAGGTAGAGTTTTTGAAGTGGGCATTGCATATGAACTTCAAGTACTTCATAACCTCATATTAAAACCAAAATTTCTATTAACAAAAATCTTGAGCGATTCGTAATGACTTCATGGTGTGTTGGAGGAAGTTCTACACATATTGAAGATAAGCCTATCATCTTGATTCGGTTGATGATTTCAAACAAGCACCTGGATTTCATATTCAATGTTATGCCCACATCATCTACACATCCTACTCAATTGTTTAGTAGAGTTGGTCAAAATATTCAATTTGAACTCTTTGAACGCATGTGTTTCCACACAAAAGAGGTCATGTTATCCAAAATCAAACAATATCACATTGATCAGAGTTACAAATTTGTGGTCGTCTTTCAGTAACTAAGGTCGTCTTTCAATTATGACAACGATTGCCAATGGTGACTAAGGGCGTCTTTCAGTAAAATTCGTTAACATGAGCCTAGTGATGTTGACTTTACTCTACACTCCAATGTGTTACAGCTTTGCCATCACTAAGTGCATCACTGAGTTGACTCCAAGGTATAGCTCCTATGGTTGCCCCTCCAAGAGAACTCAAAGTTCTCATCCCCTTGTTTTGCTCTGTTGCCTTGCACCGAATCTTCTGAACTTCTGCAAAAAGACTATGATGATCCATTGATCCCTTTAAAACTCAAAACCTTTGAAGATACATCTTCTTCCTACTGTGGACACCAACGTCATTGCATGTAGTTTGAGGTCATTTCTTCTTCAATCAATACCGGACATAACGTCTCGTTTATTTTGATTCTCATCTTGATCGTGGCATCAACATGTAAAGGGTGCCTGACTTTAACTCTTGTATATTCAAGATTTTTCCATAGAGTGGTTTCTTTATCTATTGAGATTAAAGTTCCTATTGTAGCACTGACCTTTTCGAAACATTCTTTACGTCATGCGCTCCATATCCTAACCCATCTAATCTAGTTACTAAGATATAAGTTTTCTTCCCAATGAGTTACAAATTCAAAAATGGTTTCTAGCCAAGCCTTGTTCTCTTCGACGACTTTTGTTAAATCCATATCATCCTCCCCCGTGATAAGCACTGCATTGTCATTCATGTAGCGCAAACAGATAAACCCAAGTCCATTCAGAATAAAACTTTCCTTTAAGTTTTCCAGATCATCCTTATTGTGTAAGCTTCCATCTAAGCTTCTTGTTAGCCAGTCCTTTCTCTCCTCTATTACCCACATCTAATATCCTTTCCATTCTTTATCTTCAACCTTTCCTATCGTTTGTCCTCTCACATCCTGTGCATATGATTAAGCTGTCACTAGTAAAAATGCATTCTATGACAGGATAATACGTCAGTTAAAATGGAATTGATGTAAACAAAAATGCGGTGACCTTTTGTAAATATTTGAAGAAATATTACGTCAGTTAACATGATTTAGTGTATATTTGTTGGTAGAGTTCTTACATTGTATAGATTTATCATATATTTAGGGTTTCAAAAATTTAGGACGAAAAAACTTCAAACGACCATAACTTTTGATAGAGAGCTCGAATTGAGACGCTCTAAAAATGAGAGTTGTTCGAAATGACATAACAAAGCTCGTTGGTAATACTCGAAGGGGTCTTTGAAATCCAAAATTTATCAAAAATTCCATTGTTTACTATTTCTTTTTTTTAGTATTTTTCACATCTTTTCTTCTATTTCACCTATCTATAATTGTCAAAAGATACTGAAAACTATTGTGGTGTTTTCTTGTATGGATTAGAGATTTGTCAAAGAATTCTGAAAATTTTTAGAATTTTTTTTTTCAAAAAATAGAGATATGACATCAGTTGTGGCCTCCCAACCAATGTAATTTGGGTAGATACTACATTGTTGAGAGCCACAATCGACGTAGTATCTCCTTCTGATGGTATTTTACGTTGATAATTTATTTATCAATTAATGTAGTCTATGTACATACTACATCGATTATAGACTTTCTATGTCACCTGCATCTACATCGGTTAACCGATGTAGAATATCCTCTGATGAGTCATTATTTTTCCCTATTTACTTGTCTTTGTGTACCTATTTTTGTTAATGATTTGTGTTTAACTGCCTATTATTTTCTCTATTTCACTATTTGGATTTCATTTACCAAAAATTCGTAATTTTATTTAATTTGAATTTTCTGAGCTAATTTTATTAATATTTTCAGGGCAGCTTCGGAATTTCATTGGGCTTGGAAATTAATTTTGGAATTCAAGAGGAGCTGCCATATTATCAGTTTTTATTTTTACTTTTTATTTTCAGTTTTTATTATTTGGACCAGAATTAAATAAATTTGGGCCCATTAGGTTTAGTGTTTAAACTTATTTAGGTCTAGTTGCCTATTATAGAGGGAAGGCAAACATATAAGCATACAGTTCTTTATTCTCTGCTTTTGGGATTCAGTTCATTTTCTCTCTAGAAAAGCTAGTTCTGTATTTATTTTCTTTCCTCTACAATTACGTGTTGTTTTTTTATTTTAATTTAATTTCATTTTTTATTTTAATTCAATTTCATTTCATATTTTAATTCCATTTTGTGATTAATCTTCATTTGCTTTATTCAAATTTAATGGAAGGCTAATTTATAAGAATAACCTTTTGATTCAGATTGCAATGAAGTTTTGATGTTGCTGTTGTGTTATTTTTGCTCTCTTCGTCTCTTAACTCTTCATCATTTTATTTTTATGCTTAATGCTTTTACTGGTTCATGCTTAATGTTTCAATTAATATGAATTTTGTGTCTCTGTTCATGCTTAATGAAGTAAGTTACGAGTTGTTGGAGTGAAATGAATGGTGTATGTGAATGCTTAATTCGCATAATTAAAACTTGTGTTAATTCTTGCTTAGTTAATTAATTCGGTTTGGAATTAGGGTTCAATAAGTTGAGCATGAATTTTTATATCCTGTGATAAGCGGACTGCAATCTAATCAATAGGATAATTTAACTCAGTTAAGGAGATCTAATTCGGTTGTTGGTTTTTATTTTATTAAATATTTCACGAAACCCCCTCCCCATTTCTCTTTGTATGTTTAATCCTTTGACAAGAATTAGAACCTTAGAACCTTGGGAGACGACCTATAAGTCACTTCCTAGTACTGTATTTAACTTCATTTATTTGATCGAATACGACTTCGATCATCCTCGAGAACCGATGTAGAAAGCGTTTTTTCTACTAATGTGATATTGGTTAATTTTGAGTTTAAACAAGAACTAAATTAAATGATGATGGGTTAATTTTGGGTTTAAATAAGAACTAAATCATGATATCATTTTCGTAAACTATACTAAATATATATTTAAATTGCGCTACGATGACACAACAAATTTTAAAACTTTAAACGATAGCCGCACATTTATGTCATTTCATACTTTTATATAGCTTTTGCTCCTATTTTATTTGCCAAAAGAGTAAACATGAAAGAAAATTACCTGGCACTTTGTAATTCTTCCACTCTACTAGCATGACTTAATTTTTATTTTGTTTCAAATGCACTACCTTTTAGATCAATATGTCTTGGTGAAGAATAATAGTTAAGTCTAAATTTATATATTTATGTTCTACTCACTTTGATTTATTTTACCTTTACATATATTCATTCATATATTTTATGCATATCATTAAAAAAACACTTATGTACTAATAAATTCCTATTTAACTAAAAATAATATAGTACATAACTGAAAACTAAAAGGATATATGGAAAAATATTGATTCCTTTTATTAATGCATATCTCCATAACTTTCTCAACAAGATTGCTACATTGGTGTTCTTTCAGTAATACTGTAAAATATCCCTAATTTTTGGTGATTGACACATTTGGCACATAGCTTCTAAAGGTAACTTTCTTGTCACAGTGATCCCTTGTTCTTCAGTCATATCAATTTCTTCATTACAGGTTCGTTTCCACTCAAAACATTGAATTAATAAGGCCAAAGTTACGCTCATTGTGCGATGAGCTAAGTTTATTCCAGGACAAGCCCTTCTTCCTAATCCAAAAGGAAGTAACTTGTTAACTTCAGTTTCATTCTCAAATCTTTCAGGTTTAAAATGTGTTGGATCACTCCACAAATTAGGATCTCTGTGAATAGCCCAAGCATTGACTAACAACATTGTGTTTTTTGGAATATTGTATTCTCCAATAGTGCAATCTTCTGATGAGAAATGAGGTACCAACACTGGAGCCGCAGGATGCAAACGAAGTGTCTCAGAAACAATGCTTTGAAGGTAAGGAAGTTTAGAAATGTCAACTTCATCTACTAAATGATTTTGACCTATATGAGTGTCTAATTCCATTTTTGCCATCTTTACCATTTTTGGATGATTTAATAAATTGGCCATTGCCCATTCTAAAGTTATGGCTGATGTGTCTGTTCCACCCAATAACATAACCTGGAATATAGTAAATAAAAAAAAAATCTTGTAAGTAAAAAAAAGTACCATACACAATTCATATCTTCTAAATAATAAAATAACACTTTAAATAATATCACATTTAATGTTTTTATAATTCTTGCAAAACTTCAATGCAAACAAAAACAGCTGATTTCAATTTAATTAAAAATGTTAATTAATTTTGTTTAGTTTTTTAATTTCATTTAAGAAAATTGCATTTTTTAAATTATCTTTAATCCTGTTTATTTTTTAATCATTTGAAGTATACTAACATTTCATTTCACAAATTTTGAGAAAAGTGGTGGTATTAAATACAAAGTAAGTACATGGGTGTAACAATTATTTTTCCCAAGTTTTGGTTTCTACAGTTTTCAAGACCAATGGATGCTCACAAGTCAACATTCAGGTCAGACCACATGCACAACTGTCATCTTTAACGCTCCAAGTATTATTTCGCTCTCCAATCTTTGTTTCAAACATTTTCACAATGTTACCCAATCCCAATTTCAAATAAGTGTGCCCCTAAATCATCTTAATTATTCATGAATGCTAGAAGACTGACTTATCAAGATACCAATAATCACCTCAATATTTAATATACTAGTTAGGCATTTACATTACGTGATTTTCAAAGCCCCAAATGATAGATAGTATTAAGAAATTACCAGGCCAAGTCCTTTGATGATTTCGTCGGTATAGTATTCAGGTTGTGACTGTTGTTGTGTTAAAAGATGGTCTACCATAGTATTGGCGCTCCCTTTTTTACTACGATGTTCATCAATGAGTCCCTGCATGAATGCGTCAGTCCTCTTACCAATCTTCTTCAACTTCTTCTCCAAATCATTATAATCAAACAACCTCAGGAAAGGCAAGAAGTCTCCAGGGTTACTTGTCCCTCCTAAAGCCACCAACTCTCTAATAATCCCTCGAAATTGCCTTGCTTCTTCTACATCACTCACGTCACAATCTTCACCGTAATATCTCTTCCCCGACACCATCCTCATTATAATGTTAAAAGTCATTTCCGAAAACCTTGCAAAAATTATAGAAAATAGCACTATTAGAAAAATGTGAAGTGTAATCAAAACTCTCTATCTACTCTTTCAGCACTTTCTACCTAATATAAAACCCTAAACCAAATTTACCTGGATTTCAGTTCAACTTTGGTGAAGCCGTGGCGCGAGTCGTGAGCCAGCTTACGCACGAGCCTCATGATCTCGTCCCTTCGGATTTCGTAGAAGGAGTTCAAACGGTGCGTTGATAGAACCTCGAGCGAAATTATGCGGCGGAGGTTGCGCCAGTGGTCGCCGTAGGAAGACGAGTCGACAGTGGTGCAGTTGTAGCCGATGTACTTGCCGGCGAGGAAGTGAGGCCGGTTGGCCAAGATGATGTCGTTTTTTGTGAAGCATTCATGCACTGCCTCTGCCGACGAAACGACAACGACGAAGCGCGAACCGAACCAGAGAGAGAAGACTTTGCCGTATTTCTGCGAAAGGGCGTGGAATGTGTGGTGGAGGAGTGGTTGTTTCATCTGGTGGAGGTTTCCGATTATGGGGAAGGAGAATGGCCCTGGAGGATGGTTCCAGAACCTTCTTGTTTTGAACAAGAAGTTCACAGAGAGGAGAAGAATGATGAAGGTGAAAGCGAAGTAAAAAAGAGTGAGCATGGTTGTTGAAGGTGTTAAGACAGTGTTTGGCAGATTGTTGTTTGTGTGAGTTTATGTAAAGACGTTAGAAGGGCGAGAAGATAAATTCAGTAGGATAGAGCTTACGTAATGGATGACTTCATACAACGATTAGCGTCACTGCTTACGAGATGTGAAAGGTCAAATTACTCTTCCACTACATTACTCTTACACTACAATGTAACGCACAAAGAAACTGGCGCTCAATTCAAGATTAACTTTAACTCAATTTAAGCATGAGATATGATACTTTGAAACCGGTAAGAAATAACTCATTGGGATAGTTTCACATCAGGATAGTTTTGTCAATTCGTCTGAATTGATAAGGGTTGTTTCCGCATTTAAATGTTTAAGGAATTCACCAATGCATGTGTTTGATGTGAGATTTTTGCTGCCACCAACCCTCTCTATGCAGACTGCCACGAGGGGCATCACCTTAAAAAGAGTGCAACAATCGCTTCTATGCATGGTCTGATGCATAGTTAGGCTAGGATAGAGCTTAAATGGACGATTTCATAGCATCACTGCTTAACGTTTGAATTGATAAGGGTTGTTTCGTCATTTAAATGTTTAAGTATAATTTAAAGTTGACAAGGATTATTTTGTTATTTAAGAAGTGAAGAAGTTTAAATGAGAGAGGTGTTGGCAGGCTGTCGTGTGAAAAAACGAGATTTTGATTTTCAAGAAGGTAGAAAAAGACAATAAAAGCGTTTGAGATTGAGGTCAAAGAAGAGGAGGAAGATAGGTACAGATGCATGCGTGAAACTTATCTCAATGCATAGAAAATGGTGCTTAATGTGCAATTACTGCATAGCATAGGGAAATTGATCAGTATTAAAATTTTATGTCGTTTAATGCATGCATTGATCTCACAGTCAAAATTGTCAAAAACATAATAAATAGTCATTATGAGCAATTGATTGGACTCTGAATATACATATAATATGAACAATGCTACAACGTGAATATACATTTGATGGTGGAACATGCAATATCACTATGGGCACTTTAGGGCACATGGAGTTATCGAGGACTATGAAAAATACAAAAACTAAATAACAAAGCCTAAGGATGGTCTGCATACTTAGGATGCTCTTAAAGCCTACAACGAAGCAGTACCTTGGCTGTACTGTGAATGAACCTTCCTTTACACTCCTTCAACAAGGTTGCACTTTTGAAAAGAAAGTTCTTGACGCACCGTGTTTAGAAAATATGTATGGGAAGTACCAACTGAAATTGCATGTAAAGTGCTTGGTGGCGTGTTACCTTTAAATTCAAATTGAGGATCATTGGCCTGATCTCAACTTGAATGAGAAAACGCGTGAGATGTATCCATACATGGAATAAGAAATCGTGCTTGGCTTTGTCAATAAATGAAATTATGTCACTTACGCACGATTTCTTAAGGATTACATGATTTCTTAAGAAATCAGCGTTGAAAAATCGGGTTCAAGTTCAGAACCTGTCTAAGCCAGGCACGATTAATTTCTTCATTGTATGTGTGTATTGTCTTGCAATTTGAAAACTCTCCAATGGATTTGTAATATGTTATGTGCATATTTGGGAGTAGCGTGTCCAATGGAATCACGTAGGTTCTGTATATCTTTGGCAGCACCATCGACAATGGATTTAACGTAGCACTAGATACATAGGTCGTAGGTCGTATGTTCATGTACGTTGAATTTGTATACAAAATTTGCTTTCAATCAATTGAAAAAAAAAAAAAAAAGCACAATTTATAACAATTGGGTCTAATAAAGTATACATGGGAAACAGATGATCAAAACCATGTTATAATGGTAGAGCTTTCGAAGTGGACATTGTATATGAACTTCAAGTGCTTCGTAACCTTGTATTAAAACCAAAATTTTCAATACCTTCTCTAGTAATAAAAATCTTGAGTATTTCGTAATGACTTTATCGTGTGCGAGAGGAAGTTGTACATATATTAAAGATGAGTCTATCATCTGTAACGCAGTTGATGATTTCAAACGAGCACAAGGATTTCATATTCAATGTTATACCCACATCATGTACACATGGTACTCAATAGTTTAGTAAAGTTGGTCAAAATATTCAATTTGAGCTTTATGAACACGTGTTTCTACACAAAGGCCATTAAATGTGCAATAAGAAAATATCATATTGACTATAAATTTGTGGTTGTTGAGTCGAAGATAGATAGTTATGCCGCATTATGCATTAATTATAGAAACGAATGTCTATGGTGACTAAGAGCGTCTTTTAGTAAAATTTGTCAAGAATGGGAAAGTAAAAGAATTTGAAGTTTGTCAAACGTGCTTATCTACTATTCTTTCTCACAACTATAACAATTTGGATTCAATCAAAATTGCTTCCATTGTGCCCAGTTCGATGAAGGCAAATCCCTCCATTCCTTTTAAAAGTTTAATAGCTGAAAATGAAATTTGTGATGTCATACAAGAAAGCTTGAAAGGCAAAACAAAAGGCACTAACAATACAAATCAGAGACTGGGAGGAATCATATAACCGTCTTTTGAGATGGTTACAAGTTTTGGAAGAAATAGTTCTGGTTACCATTATTCAATATACAAGTCATTTGTCTGTAGTTGACAGTGTCGAGGATCACTCGACTTGCGTGTCTTTTGGGCTTTCAAGACTTGCATTGACGACTTTAACTATTGGAAGCCTATAATCCAAGTTGATGGCACATGCCTCACCGAAAAATATCATTGTTCTTTGTTGACAACAATTATTGCTTTAGTACATCATACCTCACCCAAATATTTACCTAATAATTAACAGAGGAACAATCATTTTGATATTATTGCAATCTCTAAACGTTGTATGGGAAGGAGATGGGCTTTCCTCAGTCTTCTCATAAGACATATTAGTTTGAACTTCAACAAAAAGTTAAAAAACGCTGAGTTGAAGTGACCACTAATTAACATATCAGTATGTTTTTTTTTCCTTTATTTATTAATTTGTATACATCAAAATTTATGTTTAGTTAAGTACTTTAACTTGTTTAATTTTTAACATTGTCACAACTTATGAGTTGAAACAACCAACTGTTATTGCAAAATTATTGCAATGCGATCAGAATTTTGGCAAAGCAATGTCTTAGATCGATCAAGCATTTGATGGGGCAAGAGGTTCGACAATATGACAACAAACTTGGCTGAATGCATAAACTCTGTTTCGAGGAGTGCATTACCCATATGTGCTCTTGTGAAGACAACATTCAAAAGAGCAAAAGATAGTGTTGTTGAATGAGGGACAAAGCCTGAGTGAATCTTACGACTAGCCTATACATATCTACAATATATTACTGCTTTTCGACGGAAAAATGAATAACAATGTGTTATGTGTCATGTACAAAGATATGACTTTCAAGACTCTAAGTTTGATGTGACGAGAAAGTCATTCTCTAACTTTACATTATCCACTAATACTGATGCGTATGGTTGAACCTAGTATCTTAGAGAGAAGAAAGAAATTTTTAACCACTACACCAGACAAGTTATGTGATCATGTTATGATTATTATTATTATTCTTATTATGATTATACTTATAATTATGATTATTACTATTCTTAATAAATTAAAATTATTATTATTATTGATAATAATACTATTATTAGTATTATTTTTATTTTTATTAAAAACAAAAATAAAAATATTAAGAACAATATAAATAATATCAATAATAATATTAGTAATATCAATAAAAATAATATTAATAAGATTCATAATAATAATAGTAATAAAATTTAAAATATTAATATGATTAATAATATTAATACCACTAATAATAATATTAATAACGATAATAGTAAATATATAAAGTTGTTTCTCCCTTTAAGAGGTGATTATTTATTATAAAATAAAGATTTTATTAATAAGTTGACCAACACCAAATAATATAGTTGTTTATGGTTTACCATCTTACTTATAGACAAAAGATTTTTTACTACAAAATCCTCTGAATCAAAATAAGAAATTCATAAAGACCTTTCTATATAAACTTGTATTTGCTCCTAAATAAATGAATTAACTATGTACATACACATACATTATTCATTATTCGTTATATATCTTAAATTACAAAGCATTATTTTTATTCACATTGTTAAGTCATTAGTTAGAATTTTTAAAATAACTAAATATAACTTTGATTTTTATACATAAGTTTTTACTTTAAACTTCTCCAATATTAAGTTTAATTCAAATTTCACTGTGCCAAAACTTCTTCTAAATTTTTGTTTAACAACATAAAATAAAATGAATAGGAGTATTTAAGGGGTGCTCCAACCCTAATTCAAAAGCACAGGACAAATATAATAAATCTTTCCAAATCTTGATCCTACACGCATAAAGTACCATCTAACCCTAAAAACTTGATTACTAACAACTGACATACTCAACTGGAGTAATTGTACTCCCTAAGTACATACATTACATAAACAAATTGGCAGACGATCATGATTGTCAACCAATTCTACATGATACCTTAAAAATAAATGTAGAAATTCCTTTGTATGAGTACTAAACTGGCTAGCTGCTCCCAAAGCTTCTGAATGTTTTTCACCTCCTAGAGATATGTGATTCTTGTAACTCCTCCAAGTGGATGAGCTTGCACGTCCCTAAAAATGTAATATGCTCTTCCTCCAATCATGTATCACATGTTGGGTTTTCTTTTTAGTAGTAGGTATCCTGCACAAAATGAAAACACACTTATATCGATCCTTCCCATAATCAGCTAACCATCTATGATCCTACCCTACAACTCATTCATTGGCTTTGTTAAAGCTAACGTCCTACTTAACCTATCTTAAAAACTCAAGGGGGTTCATGAACCATTTCGAAAGTGACCCTTTCACTCTAAATCCCTAAACTTAGCCTAGGTCCAAGCATTCATTTGTGCTAGTGTAAAGATCTCTACCTCGTCAACCTTCTCATTATTAAAGACCAACCTATTTTTATGGGTCCAGATTTCCTTTGCTAGAGTCAACCACATCCCTTTCCACACTTTGTTAGCTTTAACACTGAAAGCATTTAAGGTAAACCCGCAAAAATGGGAATCAACTTCAATACTTCTCACCAATGTAATCCCTAACCAATTATCATACTTGACCTATAATCGTTATGCCACCTCACAAGTAATAAGCAAATGCTGGATTGTTTCGACCTCCTTATTGCACAACGGACAAAGATTTGACCCCACCCCAACTCCTCTCCTCTCAAGATTAACTCTAGATGGAAGCCTTTCTAATAAGGCTCTCCATCCAAAGATCTTAGTTGTCCCTGGCACCTTCAAGTCCCATAAATATCTAAAACTCTCACTTTTTGGGCTATGATGATCCTCCGTCAAAGCTCTATATCATGATTGAACCGTGTATCCGATTTCATTCTCCCCTTGCCAACAACACACATAAGAAATGTTCGTGTTCCACTTAATAGACAATACAATCTCCACTAACTGTGTTTCCAAACATTTCTTCCATTTAAACAGTTCTTTTCTCCATGGGATGTGCCAAATAAAACCATCAAAAGAGTCAATCCTAATCCACGTACCTAAATCATTCATCACATTGTTTTTTTGCACTTGAAACCAAATACAATATAGGGAATTTATCCGCTAATGATCCATCTCCTACCCATCAATTTTCCTAAAATATAATCTTACTTCCTTTACCACACTTCCACCTAATTCTCCTATCAAACAAGTTGAAATCGATATTAACATCACAAATTGCCTGGATCATTCCACTAATACCAAGTCTTCCTACAAGCCAAAGAACTCTTCATATCCCTCCAATGTCCATATCTAGGAACAATAATGTCTTTCCAAACTCCTTTATATTTCGTGACCAGCTTCTATTTCCACTTAGCCATAGGGGCATGATTGAAAACTTGAATATACCTAATACCCAGTCCACCCTGTTTTACTGGTAAACATACTTTATCCCAAGTAACCCAAGGAATTTTCTTACCCTCTGATCCCAACCCCCAAAAAAATTAAGTTGAATCGATCTAATAGCCTTACACACTTGCTATACAACTTGAAAAATGAAAAATAGATAATGGCAAGGCACTAATAACACACTTGACTAAACAAAGCTTTCCCGTCAAAGACAACAATTTACCCTTCCAAATGGATAGCCTAGATTGTATCGTATGAATGATAGGATTCTAGAACTCAATCTTTCTTGGATTCCCTCCAATTCTAATCTCCAAATACTTAAATGAAAGTTCCATTCTACCACAGTTCAAACAGTTTGAAAAGATATTCAAATCCATATCCAAAATCCCTATTGCTTCTACCTGGCTCTTATGAAAGTTCACTTTCAACCCTGACACAATCTCAAAATTGCGCAATATAGCCTTAATAGCAACCATACACTTATACTTAGGTTGACAAAAAAAGACCGTGTCATCTGCAAATTGAAGAAGCTTAACCTCCACTTCCCCTTTTCGTATAATTACACCCTCTAAGATCCCAACTCTAGAAACTTCCCTGACCAAGCCTACCTGTCAATACTCAATTTCGTCCGGATAAAAATAAAAAAGGTAATAATTTAAAAGTAAAACGTTTTTAGTTAATTTAAAAAAAAAAACTAAGATAAATAATTTTTTAAAAATAAAATAGTTATTTAATTTTATTATCTCTTATTTTATTCCCAAAAGTAAAAATTAATAATAATAAATATTTGAAAAAGAGTTTTTGTGTTTACCTTTTATTTTTTATATACATTAAATGGGTGCAGAGGTGTAACCCGTTCCCATCCTCTGTCTCTTGGGTCACACATTGGCCATTTCCTATTTTTCACTCCTCTCAATTTCTATAAGCACCCTCAAATCTCCAGGATCCTTTCTATACGTTCTTGCTCTCCTCTGCCATGCTTCTCTCTGTGTAGTGTTTCGCTCTACAATGTTTCCCCTTGCAACATTACCTCATCCTAGCAAGATTACTCCTACAATACTTCCTCCTACAACCAGTACCTTATTTTAACAATTTTGCTCTGCCCCTACAATGTTGGTTATATAAAAGTTATAAGAAGGATTGAAACAAAAAATAAAGGATATATCTTTTTAGAAGACATATTTTTATTCATAAATTTATATAGTAATGAGGTGAAAAAAATTGTAAAATCAGTAATTAAAATAATAAATCTCTAAAACTTAATTATCAAATAAATATTATTTAATTCCATAACGTTTTAATAAGTCAATGTATAACATCCAACAATATAATAATTAGAACATAAAAAAAATGTACTAAATCAAATAAAATATTATTAATATAATTTAATAATATTATATCAAATAAATCATTCTTTAATAACCTGATAACTAGTTTGTAATATTCTTTCATTTTATAATTCCGTTCTGGATTGGTTATTCTTTCTATAGAAGTGTAATTTTTTTCTAATTTGCTCCTATATTTGTTAAGGAGGATAAAAGTGTTTTTGATGGGATGAGGATGTCTTCTTTTAAGTCTTAAGGTTACTAGCTGTCCTGTGATAGGGTTATGATAATAAAGGATAAGTTTACTTGTTAATCCAAATATACGGGGCTGTACGGGATTATTGAGAAGGAAAACTTCATTATCTGGGTTCATACTTCTACTATACCTCCCCCAGAAAAACCAAATATAAAACTTGATAATGAAAACGTAATAATGAAAACAATTATGCAAGCATTAATATTAGATGCTTTGAAGATTCAGAGCCTTCTGGCTCTGATACCAGTTTATATGGATCGTTATGCGGAGGAAGGTAAAAATATTGAGAATAGAAATGAAATACAGTAAAAACTTATAGAGGAACAAGCATGGATTGAAAACATCTACAAAGTTTTATTCTTTAGAAGAAAGAGAAAGAGAAAGAGAGAACATATTACAAGATCACACTCTGCCTTCCTTCATCTCGGAGGCTTCTTTATATAGACAATTCTAGCTACTATAAGACAGAATACAAATAGTATTACATTATTACTTTACTAGACAACTTTTGACTTTGGTTATAAACTTTTATTAGTGGGAACACTATTCTAAGATTCTTCTTGAGTGCTTCCACTGTTTTGAACTGTTCTTGGATGCTTTCTTGAGTGCTTCTACTGTTTATAGTTATTAGTCATAGTACATATCTTCATTTTGTAGATACGGATTTGATTGAGAGGACCCTTCTTCTGAGTTGTCTTTGGCTGAACCGTGTAATGAGGTGGCTTTTTCCAGAGTCTTCTCAAACTCTTCTTTTGATGATGCTGAAGCTAGAGCAGCCATTATCTTTTGTTTATTGGATAAGAACAATGATTCTTTATTGAGGGATGAAATTTCTTGCTTTGAACTTGGGTCATGATTTAACCATTCTTGAATTTTTCTTATACAAACAACATCAATATTAAATTTTTTCCACCATTTTATTCGGATCTGTCTGGATAACATTTTTAAATATGTTCCTTCGTATGGAGTAATAATGAGATAATTCCAAGATAATATCCAAGTAATAACTTATGAGGCTACAAAAGAGATTAGCCTATATCCTGATACAAATGTGGATTTTTCTCGGAAATATGTATATACTTCTGTAATTTTTTCTGGGAATATTGTGGGTAATGGACCGAAGTCTTTAAACCATTTGGGAAATTTTAATGATATTCCTTTTTTAAACCATATGAACCAGAAGTGTCTTTCTGGACATAGATACAAGACATTTGTCCATGCTTCAATATAATCATAATAGGAATAGTTTTGAGGAATAAAATATCTAGAGAATGACTTAGTTTCATGAGGTGGTTGATTCCATTCTTGTGGGGTTATGATATGGAGGATTTTTATTTTTGAGTAAATAATGTTTCCTTCTTTGTCTGGGTTATGAGATATTTTTGCAGAATCTGTGTCTACTAGGATGAATTCGTAAAAAGTTCTAGTTTTGGTGAGGTCTGTTGGTAGGTAATGGAAAGTAGTAGAGAATAATTCTTTTGCGATTTTGTGAGGACTTTCTTTTACCCATTCTTTTTCTAGAATTATTACTGGTAAGGTTTCAGGTTTGTCTAGATATTCTCCCATAGAGCTTTGAGGTTTTAGGTTTTGTGTAGAAAGGTTTTGAGAGGGTGTAAGGGTTAATAATTTGGAAGAGGTTATGGTAAAATCTTTAGGTCCGACTAAGATATTGGTATATTGTAAAGGAGTATATCTATTAGTGTGTATAGGTGTTGGTGACTTTAGAATGTTGGCTAGAGTAATATCAGAGTTTTGTGAGGGTATTTGTGGTCTAAGAGAGATTGACGAAAAGGCTTTATTCTCTAAAAGAGTATTGTTTGATTTTTGTGACCCCGGTGGGGGGCCATATTGTTCTTTTGACGCAGGCTTTCCACTCATTCTGAGGCCTGTAGAAATTCTTTGGTCAGAAAATCTGGAAGACAATTTTTCTCTGCTTTAATATGTTCAATCTCAAAATCAAAACAAGATAATAATGTTTGCCATCTGGCAAAAATATGCTTTGAAACCAAATTTTGAACATCTTTTGTTAAAACACTTGGTGCAGCTTTACAATCAGTTCTAATCAAAAACTTTTTATTGAATAAATCATCTTGAAATTTTTGTAAACATAAAACTATTGAAAGAATTTCTTTTTTAATGGTAGAATATTTTTGTTGTGATGCATGCCAGATTCCAGAATAATATCTGACAATTTGTTCTTTTGAATCATGAGAAATCTTTTGCTTTAAAATCCCCCCATATCCTAATTTTGAAGCATCGGTTTCAACTATTAGGAAGGCTGAAGGGTCTAGAATACCTAAACATGGCAATTCTTTTTACTAATTTTTTAATCTGTTTTATGGTTGAGGTCATGTTTTCATTCCATGGTGGTGGATTTTTTCTAAGTCTGGAATATAACGGTACACAAATAATTCTAATATTTGGAATAAAGTCTGCTATATAGTTTACACATCCTAGGAATCTTTGTAATTGTTGTTTCTCTTTAATTTCATTTGGAAATTTGTCTGCAAATTCTAATGATCTTTGTATTGGGGTAATAGTTCCTTGGTATATTTCATATCCTAAAAATCTTATTTTTGTTTGAAATATTTTTATCTTTTTTGCTGATACAACTAATCCATTCTCTTTTATTATTTTTATAAATTCATCTAAATGTTGCCTATGTTC
>Ga0209489_105276_pt1 | contig 22648 bp, 7 predicted proteins | sample SiratrowhiteBW_FD_187527 | JGI IMG/M metagenome (GOLD analysis project Ga0209489, IMG submission 187527) | Root nodule microbial communities of legume samples collected from California, USA - Siratro white BW (SPAdes) (version 2) | ecosystem: Host-associated > Plants > Roots > Nodule | place: USA...
CAAGAAAGACTTGAGCACTGATAATCATATATCTGAGTCTTTTATTCTAGGGTTCTATTTGAAAGTAAATAACTAAAATAAGTTACTAGCTTCCCTTACCTGATGAAGATCTCTACAACAATTCTCCACCCGATAAAGATGCTAATCTCAAAATCTAGGGATCTAGAAAAAGTTATCAGAACAAAACCAAATTTTAGTATAATCTTAATTAAGTTGAGAGAAATACTTTTCTCAACTGTCTCTACTAAGATTGATGACAAAAAACCTAAGGAAAACCAGAGATTAAGGGATCTATAGAGCAAATACGAACTTACTCTGTTTGAGATTCTGATCGGTTAGAAATGATCCTTAACTCCTTAGCTACTGCAGGGTATATTTAGATTTTAAAACAAATGATGTATGGATGGAGAAAAACTAGAGAGAAAGGAGAAAGATTTTTGAGAAAGCGAGAGAGAGACACGGGAGAGAGAGTCTGAAGGTGCAGGGCGTCACACTCAACACCATAAAACCCTGCAGGGCGTCACACTCAACACCATAAAACCCTTCGCAGACACTACCTCAAGACACTAATTTATTTATTCATTTATTATTTAAAATTACAATAAATCATTTTATTCATTTGCAATAATTATAGAAAAAAATTATTTTAACAAAAGGAGAATGAAATCATAATAAATATTTGAAATGTCTGAATCTATATACAAATTGCACAAAAATACATATATAAAGGGTAGTTATGATATCTCAAACATAACTAAGAATATTCCTTAAATGTTGTACTAGTAAGTATATTTGTTTTTTATACCATCAATTGCGAGTTAATAACCTGTTAGACAATTGATGAATAGGGCAATGCAGAAAAATAACTCTATAAGTTTCTATATAAGTTGTTGAAAAATCTTGATATGTGCTCCTTACTCTGAGCCAGTACATTGTGATTCAATTCTCAAAAAACATTGACCAGTCTTCATTTTGTATAAATAAATTTAATGTTAGAGTTTCCCATCAGATTACCAAATTACTTCCATTCAAAGAGGTATGGAAAATGACAGGGGTCATAATAATTTATTTTATCATCCTAAATGTATCTTTCAATTTATCTTTATAACATATATTTCGTTGATTTAATGTCAAAATTAAGATTTTTATATTTAACGGGAATAAAAATGATTATATTTGTTTAGTAATTTATCCTTGTAAGATTTAAAATATTTTTTTTATTAAATTATTTTAATGTACTAATATACTCTTCACTTAATTATTATTAAAAAAGAGTAATTGTTTGTTAAAAATAATAATTTTTTAAAATGGTGTGAATGTCAGATTGTTGGGTTGGGTGAAGTGCAGTGCAGAGGAAGTGGCCAAAACAAAAACACAAGATGACATGAAAGTAAATCCTGATTAAGCAAGTTTTATATTGGAACCCTCATCAGCTTCAACAAACATAACAAACATAAAGAGTTGGCTTCATTGGTTCTTTCTGCAAAACACTGTATATCAGTGTGTCAGATCATATTGTTATGATTAATCAACTTTGAATTCTCCTTCACGGGTCTTTGTTTCGATTAGGACTCTGAACTCATCAACTATCAGCAATACCACTATATATTACTATTAAGTCCAATTAAATTATAATAGTATTAATCTTATTCAAAATTCTCATTTACGGATTTTTTAAAATAAAATTAGTTGATAAATTATTGTTTAACTGATAAGTTAATTGTTAATACATAAATTACTTACTGGCTTATAAGTTCTTATCTTATAAATTTCAAGTTGATTAACCAGTTTATTGAATTATAAATGTTAATGAGTTTAATGGATTAAAAATGTTTAATAAAATTAACTTATTAATTAGTTATTAATATAAAATAAAAGATATAACTATATATAACTATATAAATAAACTGTGTTTTTTAGAGAAAGCGTTTTATTATATAATATAATTTTAAATGTTTTAAAATAATTAAATTTATATTAAAATTTTTAGTATTTCTATTAATATTTTAAAATTTATATAGGTATTTTTATTTTAAAAAATTACTTTATCTAAATAAATTGATATAATGAGTATAATTTAATTTTTTTAAACTTATTTAATTTTACTTCTAAACTTAAACAAATGTTAAATTAATCTTTTTACAATTTTTTTATGTAAAAATAATTGTTGTAATATTAACATCTTTTTAATTTGAACTACATAAAAATTTTAAAATAATCTAACAAATAGTGTAAAGAATACAATAATTATTTGTTTTTTAATTTAAAGAAATAATAGTAAATAAAATTTAAAAAAATAAAAAATAAAAATTGATAAATTGCAAATTGAAAACTATTTAAAGTATTTTATAACTTATAAGTTAAAATTTTTATAATAACTATTTCTAAAATACTTTTCTAAACATTTCTAATCAATCAAACTAATTTATATACAAAATATTTAAATAAATTAGTAGCTATTTAATTGTCTTACCAAAGGCATTCTACACCTTAGCATATTCACGAACGTCAAATATCTCTCTCAATTTATGAGATAATGAATGCAAAAGTATGCGTCCAAGTTAGGTTGGTTTTACTCAGACGTGTAACTATCATTTCAATTTAGAGAATTATGAAACATTCAACTTATAACTAAGATGATTAGAAAGGTTTTACGAGAGACTTGTAAAATGATCCAAAATTCAACATATTAAAATATCTTAATAAGCTGTAAAGTCAAATATTTATTAAAAAAAAAAAGTCATCTAAAATCAGTGGAATTTTTATTCAGCCAGGCCAATGTTTTTCAAATGTTTGTGGCTTGTTCAGTTAACGAATGAGGATGAGGTGCACAATTAAAGAGAAATTAATCACAGTTAAATTGGATTTGACAACATACAGAGGCTAACACCATCATTAATAGAATCTGTAAACTTAATTGTTTAAACTCCATCAAGATCCATTCTTAAAAACAGCCATTCTTAGGTTTAAAATTATTAGAAAAATAAAAATTGTTAACTAGTATTTTTGAAATAAAAAATGAAAGTGTATTAAATAAACCTTAAATGATGCACCAAAATAATAGTGGTGTCAAACAGAACACCCTTGCCAGTTTGAATACTGGAAAATGAATGCATAGGGCACGCATATATAGAAAGAGCTCAGCTCTGCAAATGCAGCAGTATTTAAGGACTACCATTGCATGCAACAATACTCATTGCACCTCCCATTCCAAGCATTAACTCAAATACCATCTTCCAACAACACATCATCATCTTCTTCTTCCTCTACCTACCATGTTCTTCCACCTTCTCCTGTTCTCCATTACCCTTCTTCCCTTTCCCTCCCATGCCCAGTGGCAGCTCCTACACAAGTCCATAGGCATCGTCGCCATGCACGTGCAGCTCCTCAACAATGACCGTCTCATCATCTTTGACCGCACCGACTTCGGCTCCTCCAACCTCACTCTCCCCAACGGCACGTGTCGCCACGATCTCTCCGAAAAGGTTCTCAAAACAGACTGCACCGCTCACTCCGTCGAATACGACGTCGCATCCAACACCTTCCGCGCCCTCTTCGTCCAAACCGACGTCTGGTGTTCCTCCGGCGGCGCCGTCGCCGACGGCACCCTCATCCAAACCGGCGGCTACAACGACGGCGAGCGCAAAATAAGGTCCTTTTCTCCATGCAAAACAGGTGAGGACTGTGAGTGGCAAGAAACCAACGATGCCCTGGCAGTAAGAAGATGGTACTCCACCAATCACTATTTGCCAGATGGACGGCAAATTATCATCGGAGGAAGAAGACAATTCAACTACGAGTTTTACCCTAGGAGAAAAACAGAGACTATCAAACCCTACGTGTTACCGTTTCTCTTTCAGACTCATGATAAGGGCGCGGAGAATAATCTTTATCCGTTTGTTGTTTTAAACGTTGACGGAAATCTTTTTATTTTCGCCAACAGCCGTGCGATTCTGTTTGACTACGAGAAGAACGCCGTTGTGAGAACGTACCCGGAGATACCCGGGGGAGACCCGAGGTGTTATCCTAGTACCGGTTCGGCGGTTTTGCTACCCCTGAAGAATTTGGAGGCGGCGAGAGTGGAAGCTGAGGTTTTGGTCTGCGGTGGGGCCCGCAGAGGGGCTTTTCAGCGTGTGCGCGAGGGGGTTTTCTCCGAAGCGTTGGATTCTTGCGCGCGGATTAAGATCACGGATCCGAATGCCACGTGGGTGGTGGAGACCATGCCGATGGGGCGGGTGATGAACGACATGGTCATGCTCCCCAACGGCGACGTTTTGATTATAAACGGAGCTCAGTCTGGAACCGCGGGGTGGGAGAACGCGGAGAACCCGGTTCTTCAACCGGTTATTTATAAAACCAACGGTTCGGGTGGGTCGCGGTTCGTGTTGCAACCCGCTTCGGATATTCCTAGGATGTACCATTCGACGGCGATTTTGGTTCGTGATGGAAGAGTGATCGTAGGTGGGAGCAACCCTCACGAGAAATACATGTTCTCCAATGTGACATACCCTACGGAGTTGAGTTTGGAAGCTTTTTCTCCTTACTATCTGGGCTCGCAGTTTTCGCGTCTGCGTCCCATTATTCTAGAGCCTTCTTCACATGCCAACTTGATGTATGGCGAGAAATTCAAGATGGTTATTAAAGTGAATGGAGGCCTTGTGCCTGATTTATTGTCCGTGACGATGTTAGCGCCGCCTTTTAACACGCACTCTTTTTCCATGAATCAGAGGTTGTTGGTGTTGTCGATGGGTGAAGTTGAGGTAAAGGGAAATTCAAGTTGTGAATTTGAGGTGACGGCGCCAGGTTCACCTGTTCTTGCACCACCCACCTTTTATATGCTGTTTGCGGTTCATCAAGACATTCCTAGCGAGGGAGTTTGGATCAAGATGCAATGATTTCTTCTTCTTTTTTTCATGGTACTGAGAATGATTAACTGTGCCTCACGAATTGTGTATTTTATTTTCAATTTGTTGTTATTGTTTGAAAATCCTTATTTGTGTTTATCTTTGAGTGTCTAAATGGGATGAATTCATGTTTGTAGCATGAAAGAATATCTATTAGTTGTTTGAAATTATAAATGATTAAGGAAGTTTCAAATTCTTTTTTACCATTTTTTATAATTCTTTTAAACTGGTGAAATATGGTAATCTAATGTTGAGTTTTGACGAATATAGGAAAATTTGAATGGATTTTTTTAATATTTTTTTCAAATGTTTCATTTTGAATAAGATGATGAAAAGTAAAAAAAATAACCATGATCAAATAAAAGAAAAAATTGCCCAATATCACTAAAAAAATATGTCAAAGCTTTAATGTTTTAACTAAAATAAAATCGATGTATAAAAAGAAAAAAAAAACATATATTTAAGAGGTAGAAAAATATTAAAAAAAAGTTCATTTTTTTACATTTTTAAATAGAATTTAAGTTTTCTAATTCTTTTAGCGATCAAATTATTCTCATATTTTTTAAATTTTAATTTCTTTTAAAATTTTTTATACAAATATTTTAATGAAATATTTAAAGTTCTTTATAAAAATAAATTATTCTCTAGAAAATTTTCTCAAGCACACTAGAGATTTTTAGTAGAGAAATTTTAAAACTAAGAGAAAAGTGGAAGTCGAAATTTTCAACAAATTAATTAAAAATACTTAGTTTGGTAAGTTTGAAAATATAAGATAAAATATTAATAGCTAACAAAATTTGACTAGTCTAAATTTTATTATTTCTTGTTAAGTTGATAATCCTGACAAAACTCACATCTCAAAAAGTACAAAGATGGAAAAAAAAATTCACATCAGATAGACTCTTTCTTAAGAGTTTCATTTTAGATTGTATTATGACTTGATTGTTATTATTATGTCCCTAAACAAAGTTACTATATGAAGAATTATTGTTATCAATTACTATTGTTGAAGCCAACTAGGAAGAACTCCAAGCATGCCAAAATAGTTTGTCATCCAAAATTCTAAAGATTAAGAACATTTTATTTTTAATTAAATTTTTTTCATTGAAAATTATTGTCGTGTTGTAGTAGCGATGATGAAATTGTAGAGAAGTAAACGAACATTTGCTTTACGGTAATTCACATTAACAATTTTAAAATATTTTGATTTGATATTTAATTTAGACTATTTTTCTATATTTTAATCACATTTTGTTTTATTTTGTTGCTAACCTGGAGTAATTTTATCACATTTTTAACTATAGAGAAACATTAAAGGTCACGTTTATATAATTCTTTAAATAAACCCAAATATCATAAGCCCAATTATTTAGTACGAATAAGTATGCTGAGCCTACATTCTAAATATAAACAAATTCTTCCTTCATCCCATACCCTCTTCCTGCACCCTCATATAATTTTTTTATTCCACGATTACCCTTCATGAAATTACATAAATATCCTTATTATTTTTTGAAATTGTGAACCGGATGGAGGTGCATCCGGTTCTCATTTTTTTAAAAAAATACAAACTGGACGACCTCATCCGGTTCTCAACCCAGCAGATCGGAAAATCCTCAAATTTGCCGTCGACAGCCTCCCAAATTCCAAATCAACTACTCTAATCATCAATATCACCTACTAATTGCTAATAAACATCACAAATTGGTTACCTAATGCTTCTATGAAGGATTAATTGAAAGATTTTGAATAATGAACGGAAGATTTTTCGATCTGCTGGGTTGAGAACCAGATGAGGTACTCCCGTTTGTATTTTTTTTAAAAAATGAGAACTGGATGCACCCCCCATCCGGTTCACAATTTCAAAAAACTGTAAACCGGATGGCCTGGTCATCCGGTTGGAAAGGGGATGGGTTTTATTAAAATAGGGATATTTATGTAATTTCATGAAGGGCAACTATGGAATAAAAAAATTATATGGGGGTGCAGGAAGAAGGTATGGGGGTGGAGGAAGAATTTGTCCTAAATATAACATGTTAGCCCACAGTTTATAGAAAAAAAAAAAAAAAACAGGGAAAGGGAATTTGACCCACGCACGTTGTAAATTGGAGAGTTCCTTTATCCACCCCCATGTTTTTAATTTTAAACCTGCAACCTAACGCGGGGTGAAATAATAAAGCTGTCTCCAAAAAAAATTATTCTGAACTGTAAATAAATTTTCAAATTCAGAAAAATATTTTTTTAAATATAAAATGCAGAGTATATTAATATACTTTGAATTTCATATTCCAGTACCTTATTTTGGAATTGAAAATATCTTTAAAAATATACACTGATATGAATTTTTGATTCAAAATGTATTTTTATTAAGATAATATATATTTTTGATAGTAATACATTTTTAGAATGCATTTTTTATTTTTTATTTTAAAATGTATATTCTGAAATACAGAAAATTTTATTTCATAAAAAATGTATTCCAAAATATATATTTAAAAATATAAAATAAAAAAAATGTATTTCAGAACTTATTCTTTATAATAAAAAGAAAGATAAAATTTAAATTTAAATTTATATAGCGTGCAATATTTAAATCCACTCTAAATTGTTCAGAGGAACAAAGTAAAGTAACCAGGGATTTGTTTTTGTCACCCCGTATCTATTAAGTCTGCCTACAACTTTGTGAAACGAAATTAAAAAAACTGCTAAAACCAACCCAATGAAATATATTTTTATTCTGTATTTTGCACATGAGTTGTTGAGATATTTATATGGGTTCAAACGTAAATAAAAAATAATCGATTTTAAACTGATTAAGAAAATAGGTTGACATGATTTTATTTTATCATTTTCAATTAAAAATAATCCATTAGTCTCAAAATAAATGCCATACAAGAAGGAAAAACAATAGTTATTTTATGTTTTCAATGTAATATTAATTATTTTTTCATCTATTCGTCCAATAATATTATAGGAACAAAAAATTACAAATAAATCAATTATGACTAGTTTAATCTCTTTAAATTGCTGTTTTTTTCATCTATTTATTACCTTTATTGAGTTATGTTAAAGAAAACCTAGAACCACATTTACTTTGGGATGAAGGCGTAATTTTGTTTACTTAAATGTATCTAAGTGTAGAGTGGTACACAATATTAACATATTTATTTTAGTTGTGTTTGTGAACAATATTGATTAGGATATACAACAACAATAATATATATATATATATATATATGATAGATTTTGTATAAATACGCAACAAAATCTGAAATTGAAACTAAAATTGGTAAACTAAATTCTCTAACTAGTTAAAGTGATAATATTCTTAGTAATGGTAAGTGAGTAGTTAAAGCAATTTGAAGCATAATGTCTGAAAGAGGAGCACCTGAAAACCAGAAATGGCGAGTGGTGCAAGCATGAAGCATTCTGGTAAAGGCCACCATGAACCAACTCAAAATGTTTGTGGCAAGCAACAAAACCTGTGTCACTAACTTAAACCAACCCTAATGCACGTGCCCCGTGTCACACACCACATCACACCAACGCAATATCTTCCTTGTGTTTTCAATATCTAACATCACATTTTAAGATAAGTTTCCCACTTTTGTACGTTCGAACACATCATAAACATAAATTACATTGAATGGATGGATCAAAAACAATAATTTGGACAACTTTAACTATGAAAAGAATAATTTGTTTGTCCGTATTAATTATTTGGCAGCATGGCCGGTTTTAGCTTTCTTAAAGTCAAGATCAAAAAGGGTAAAAAACTGAAAATAATTAGAAAAAGGTGAAAAAAAACAATAATAATAATGCGGTAAGTAAATAAATGTGGATGTGCATCCCACTTGGATGGTTCAAAGTGGAACGACAGACGGGAACCGGTGACTTGATAACTCACGCATTGCATTTATTTATTTATTTATATTAATTATTTTTTTCTGCTTATACGAAATGATAAAACCAAGAAAAAAAGGGAAGTAAAGAGAGAAATTGTAAGTGGAAGAAGAGAAAGTGGCATCGCATAGGCACAGATACAGACACAACCGGGTAAAAACCCCCCACCCTAGTGTCTCACGATTTCTCTCTCTCTCTTTCTCTCTGAGGTTAGGGTTTCTTTCTCCGTTCATTTTTTCAGTCTTTACTTTCCTTCTGCTATTTATCGTTAATTTATCGCTGTTTTATCGTTCCGACCCAATCCACCTTCAATTTATCGCTTCGTTTTGTCTTTGACTTGCTTTGACTTCCTTTTTTCTCACCTTCCAGTATCCGAATCGTTGTGCATCCTCTGTTTTAGGTTTTCTTGCTCGCGTTCGCTGCAATTGCTTCTTCTAGATTTTATTTTTGTTTACTTTTAGTTGGGGTGCCACGTTTTACTGTATCGGAATCTGTTATTGGTTGAAAATTTGGATCTTTAACCGTTTTTGAGATCCAGGAGCTCTGGCTTTAAAAAAATTGTACGGAACTGATTTTAGTTTTGTTATTCATTGACACCCCATGATATAAGGAGGGGCTGTGGTAATAGATTTAGCTCTGTTTTTTTGCATAAATTTCCGGAGAAGAAAATTGGAAGCGCAAATTAGCTTTTAGAGAAATTAAATTAAAAGTCTTTTATGAAAGTTGAATTGTATAATTTCATTTTAGATTTTTTTTTTATGCTGGATAATTTGATTTTAGTTAATTGGACAAGCTTCATTTGTTTTATTATTATTATTTTTTTTTTTACATAAATATTTATTCAGAATTCTGTCCAAACAAGTGCTGCTACTTGTCTATGGGAATGAGCTTGTAGCGAGTGTTTTGGGTAGTTTGTCTTTGGTTAGAAGAAAAGCAAGTGAGAACGAAGATACATTTATTGATATTCAGATATCATCTGGTCATGATATTCAGCTATATACGTTTATTGAATGTAGTGAGGAGGAATATAGTTTTGGGTAGTAAAAAGAATGTAATCCACTTGGCTATTAATTGATATCAAGTTATCCATCAGGTTATAAATGCGATTGTTTTTTTCTTTGAAAATCAGTTTTCCTGTACTTAATCGTATCCAAATGAGTTCCTGAATGATCACTTCTTTACTTTATCTCCTTTTGCAGTACTCTTCCACTCTGGTTTTCCATTTTTATTCAGTTTTAACGTTGCACTGGAGTACTGGATTGTGAATGAAGAAGTTTTTGTGTGGGTCTTTGCTTGACTCGTATTAGATCAGGAGGTTGTTACGTCTCCCTTCCCCTTGTTTATCTTAGATCTTTTAATTAACAATCAACACTGGATATTTTCGGACTTTGGATAAAAGTTATAGTACGTTTCAGAACAGTGCTTTTTTTCATCAAATGATATTGGGTTTTGGAGTTTGGCCTTCCTGTCATGGATGAACTTTTTGAAGAGGACCTTGATCATATGGTTGTCATCATTATTTGTGTGATATTTACCCATGCATTATGTGGTCAGGACATTATAATCACATTGGGATTCTTTCTATCCACTCGTTTTACCTCTTCCCCCGCTCGAAACATGCCTTATTTTTCTTCATTTGTTCTACCTTCATGTTTCTTTATTGCTTCCAATGAAGCTCTGGAATAATAATAATAATAACAATGACTCATAACTTTGAGATGATATTGTGGTAATTTCTGGAACTTTAGTCTTTTTCTATTATAATTGCTGCGGTAACTGCCTACTACGCGGCTACTATTGATGTAGCTGTGGTAACCCTGCTTACTACATTACTACCATGTCTGCCATTCATATCCACCTGTTCCATTGCTTCCTTTTAAGGTTTTTGGAAACTTCTAACTGTCTTTTATGCTTTAATGCAAGTATTTAAATCATACATGATGACCAGTAGACTTCCCCAGCGTTGCCAAAGGTTCCCTGCACTATTTTTATCCCAGATTTTCTTGAAGCTCAATATTCAAGTCTTTTATAGAGTGGCAGTTGTTTGTAAGTTTCATTCACTATTGTATGTGAACTTACTGAGTTACATTTTTGTATAGGTTTACTTTTGATCAAGTACCTGCTATCCCTATGTATAAGCATGGTAAGTATTTTAAACATTGCAACATCGATTCTTCATGGGAGTTGTCGATCGAGTGATTCCTTCCTACCCAATACTCTGCACCCCAAGAGAAGAGGACAACAGAGATACACTAACTATCCCAAGTTGCCAATGTAAACTGAAAAGTTTCTATGAATGCAGGACTTCTGGCATACTGTTGTTTGATCAATCAAGTCCCGTATTGGTTGAGGAAGCCTAGAGTCAATATTTAGTTGCTGCTACCGTTTGTTTTTCTGATGGATGATGCTGGGCATCGTGAAAATGGCAGGCACAAAGCAGATCAATATAAATCTGCTCAGGGACAGGTATGTTAAAATACATTTATTTTTGTTCATGTATAAATTCATCAACAAATTTACTATTCAATTTTGCACAAACAAACAATTGGTAAGTGCAGTGCGTTCTCTCTGATAAGTAAGATGCTGACTTTGAAAATATTTATCTCGATGTTGCGTTGCAGTGGCTGATGCAACATCAGCCTTCCATGAAGCAGATCATGGCAATTATGGCAGAAAGAGATGCAGCCATCCAAGAAAGAAATCTGGCCATTTCTGAGAAGAAGGCAGCATATGCTGAGCGTGACATGGCATTTCTGCAGCGAGATGCTGCAATTGCAGAACGAAATAGTGCAATTTTGGAACGAGATAATGCGATTGCAACTCTTCAGTACCGAGAAACCTCGTTAAATAGTGGCAGTATGCCATCATGCCCTCCAGGATGCCAAATTTCACGTGGTGTCAAGCATATACATCATCCCCAGCAACAGGTACACCATATACCTAACATGGGCGATCCTTCTTACAACACACGGGAAATGCACACAACTGATGCCCTCCCTGCAGCTCCCATCACATCTGAGGCTGGAAAATCAAGGCGGGCCAAGCGGCCCAAGGAACCTAAGTCAGCTTCACCTAATAAGAAGACTACAAAAGCAGCAAAAAAGGTGAAAAAGGAGAGCGAAGATTTGAATAAGGTTATGTTTGGCAAGGCACATGAGTGGAAGAATGGTCAGGAAATGGTCAACGGAGGCGATGATCTTAACAAGCAGATAGGAGTGTCTAAGGCTGATTGGAAAGGTCAGGACTTGGGATTGAACCAAGTGGCTTATGATGAGTCAACCATGCCAGCGCCAGTGTGTTCTTGTACCGGTGTCCTGAAGCAGTGTTACAAATGGGGTAATGGAGGTTGGCAGTCTGCCTGTTGCACAACCACTCTGTCAATGTATCCACTTCCTGCAGTGCCGAACAAAAGACATGCTCGGGTTGGAGGTCGGAAGATGAGTGGTAGCGCTTTCAACAAGCTGCTCAGTCGCCTTGCCTCCGAAGGCCACGATCTGTCAAACCCTGTTGACCTCAAAGACCATTGGGCCAAACACGGGACGAACCGATACATTACAATAAAGTAATGGTGAGAAATTGATTGTGGAGCAGCATTGCATGAATAGAAACAGCTTTTAGTGATGAATTATGAAGTCGAGCGAGGGAAATAATGTCAAGTGTAAAGGTTATCTGGGAAAGTTTATGATTATAGTATGCCCCTATCTATAATTAGAATGCGTAATGGTGGTAGATGTTGGCTAAACGAAGGGGTTGAGTGTAAAATGTCTGCATGGTGGATAAATAGTTGTTAGATAGTCTTCATTAATCCATGTAGTTTCTTAAACCCCAATAATTGTAGACTCGTGTCCTCAGATCCTGGAACCCTTTCTGCTCTAGTATGTAAAATCGACTATGTATGTTAATTGTTTTCCTGTTTCATGTTTGTTATTTACCCTCCACGAAACCTATCTATGACTACCACTTTAGTTTTTATCAGTCATTGTTACAGGAGGAAGCCAACATGGAGCACGTAGTTCACGTCTTTTAGGGTTACCTCACTCTCGTGGCTTCACAAGCTGTCTTCTTGTATGCAGCTTAACAGTAAAACGATTATTCTCATCGTCCACAGCACTGTTTAGATATCACACTAACAAATTCATCACAAATTGGGGTCCGTAGATGAAGGTGGAAGAATGAAAAAATCCCTTATGTTCTGATCAAGATATCTGAGAAACGCAAGCACCTTGCATTTCCGCAACACTGTCATCATTTGCTACAACAGGCAACGGAGTATCACGTTCTTAACCTACACCATCTTCGTTTTTGGAAAATCATAATCATGGAGTTCACATCCAAGCATTGGAAAAATCGATCGCAATAAATGGGTATCATCCATGAGGGTATAATAATAAACATAAACTAAAAAAGAGGAATCGCTTTCCATACCAAGATTTGAGCTTGGCATTAGATCTTCCTACTCAATGAAGATTTATTACACCCAAATCAAAGTTTGGGCTCTCAAGAAATTGAAAGATACATTTTTGAATGCATATAGAGGAGACATTATGAAGGGATCACGTTAGTGAACAAGAATTAGAAACTATTGTTTGACCAGATGTTTCTAAGATAATTCTTTTAACGGATTTTTTTATTCGTATGTAGAAGAGATAAAAATGCGAAAAATGGTTAGAAAAAAAAACAAAAAGAATTTTGGACATTAAACTTTTTCACAGTGAAAAAAAAAATGATTTTCTAAGAAATGAAATCATAATTATTATGTTTAGTAGGAGTAAGATCCTGTATATTTAGACTATTAATAATTGGTCTACGATAACGGTATTTATTAGTATATTTTTTTATACTGAATAAATTTGAGTGTTTTATATAAATCATCCGGAAAATAATTAATAATTATTATTGAAAAGATAACAAATGTTATTTTAAGGATAAAGAGCTTATTTATCCGTAATTCCTTGTCTTGTTATGTGATGGTGTGACACAAAAGAAAAATAAAATAAAAATGAACATTTTTTTTATAACTAACTTAACTTGTATCATTTTAAAAGAAACACGGACTTAGCATGAGAGAGGAAAATATGAGCAATTGCAATCAACAATAAAGTCACTCTAATTTCGTAGCAATGGTCGTGCTTAATTATTTTACTATAATGTTTTATTCTTTCAAAGACTTCTGTTAAAAAAATATTTTCTCGTAATGGTTAACAATATTCTTAGAATGGATCGAAAAAGTAAAATTAATACTAGAATACAAATCATGGTTCTAGCCAACAGTTTTTATTATGAACAATATTTTATCATTTTAATAAAGTTTTATCTAAATATAATTTAGAGATTTTCAAATTAGTTTTCAATATTTTATAACTTTATATGTTTGCGTTCTGAGTGTTGTTTTTTTCTTTTTACTCTGCGTTCGAGTGTATAGACGAATTTTTGACGAAAATGAAAAAAAAATGTAAAGAGTTAACAAGTTTATCCTATAAAAGAATCCCATCTTTGTGTTTTAAATTATTAACTATATACATGTGTGGTGGATTTGAAATTATTTGATGAAATCTAAAATAAAAATAGAAAAAAAAATGTATCGTGGGATGATGGATAATCGTGTTTAGACAAAATTTGTAAGATAGTGTATAAAACAGCTTTAAAAAGTAGTACAGTAATTATTGTTGTTTTGAAAGTTATTATAAGTAGTTAGTAGGTTTAGGTACGTTATTTCATGTAGTTTTTGTTTTTATTATATGTATTGTGTAAGCTTTTCTTGTATATATATATTTTGGCATCAATAATTGAATATACAATTTTTTTTCATTATAAAATGGTATCACAAAGTTACTTCTTTATTGTAAATTATCACTTCTTATTGTTATCTATTTTTTTCGCTATTTTAATGTTTAGAGTGTCTATTTTGTCGTTTTCTTCTTTCATTTCATATTTGTTTAATTTTCCTATCAATACAAAATTGAATGAAGAAAAGGACCTTATATGAAAACAAGTGTGGCATAGTCACACTTCTTAGCTGACATTTTGTGGTTAATCTTGTTATTTTATGAATTACATATTTATACGTGTTTTAAAATCTATTTTAACAGTTAAGTGATGTTTAACTTGCTATGAATTCTACTATGCATTTTAGAATAAAATATTTTAAATTATATATTAATTTTTTTCATGACAATATCTAACGAAAGCGGGTTTAGTTATTTTATCTTCTTGCATGATTTCAAATAGTAAACATTTTCACAAAATATATTTTTATAAAGACTTTCTCTCATGTATGTTATAAATTTATGATGATGATCAAGCAATGCATAAGTTTAAGAGGGATATCAAGACTATTACATAGTTTTGGGTGTCTTATTTTTTACTAATTTGGTTTTCTTTGTAATATACATTATACAATTTTTTTACTTTAGACAACCATAAAAAGTGTGATAAAAAGTAAAAAACTGTAGATTAAACTTTATGTTACTTTATAGTCACGAAATATATTATCGTAGACTTTATTCTAAGACCGTGACATTTTTCAAAATTGTTGTCTTAAACCGATATAATAGATTATAATTTTCTGTCAACGTTTACGTAATATTTCTTTAAAAAGTATTGCATTTTCTTTAGACCAGGATTCTATATTTATATATTATTATTATTATTAACTCACAATCCGCAACAAAATGGTATCGAACCCAAGCTTCATAAATACATATAAAACATATAATAGAGAAAACTTTGTGACTATATTATAATTGTTATTCCCATTATGATTGTTATTATTATTAATAATAAAATTAATAATAATATAAATAATATTAATAATAATACTAATATTAAGAGTAATATTAATAATAGCAATAATATTAATAATAATAATAAATCTAAGTGTTTAAAATATTTTAATTATGAAATTAAAATTGTTTTAATTCACACTTTTTTGTTTATTGGTTTTTTTATAATTATAAGTTTTCAACTAACAATGTTTTATGGCTCTTTTCAACCATATTTTTATTATTTTAGGTTATACTTTTTTAATGTGATTTATGTTTTATGGCTCTTTTCCACCATATTTTTATTATTTTAGGTTATACTTTTTTAATATGATTTATTCTTTTCTAATAGTTGTGTCTTAAAATTGTAGTTTAAACATTCATGACTAAAAAAATGTAGCTTGTAATAGCTCATAAGTTGTATTTTGTAAAAGTGTGACATTTTTTATTTTTAGGTTACATTTATATAAAAAATCAATAGTTTTTACTATTCATATTTTATAACTCAAACTCTACAAATGATGACTATATTGTTATTATGTTAGACTACACTTTTTTAGTATGTTCTATAATTTTTTTAAAAGATAAAATCATAAAACTGTTGTTTAAATATCTACACTCTAAAAATCGTAACCTATTATATTATGGTTTATAAGTCAGTAAAAGTATAATACTTTCTATCTTTAGATCATATTTTATTTTTGTATATAATCAACTTTAATACTGATTAAAGTGATAAATGATGTAGTGATATAAACTATTTCTAGATGTTGAAAACAAAAACTATCTCAATAAAATAAAAATATGATAACAAAAATTACATCAATAATTTAGGATAATTTTTTCTTATCATAAGGAAAGTTTTTATTATTTTAATGTGATTTTTATTATTTTTCTTAATAACTCATTTGGATGTTGTTTTTGTCAGAACATTTAATGGTGTCAATTAGATTATAATGCAAAATGAAAAGTTAATTAATATCTCCTAGTTAAGGCATAAGACATAAAACTTTCATCAATTCATAAAAATTATTTATATAATTATTTATTTGGTGTTTCAGTTTGAAGACCCCAAAACACAATTTATCATCTTTTTACTTTTTACTTTTTACTCTATAAGTTAATATCTCTCATTTAATAATACTGACTTTGGAGGACTAAATATGTCACACACAATGCTAACTTATATTTTGAAACTACGGTTAAATATGTCACACACAATGCTAACTTACATTTTGAAACTACGGTTAAACACAAACACTGAGGATCGATAAAACATTATATATATAAAAATATTTAGGTTACATTTTTTTTCTAATATTATTTAAAATGATAAATGATATAATAATATAAACTTTCTATATACACATGTTTTGGCATAATAATTAAATATACAATTTCTCTGCAATAAGTTTTTAATGTTTTAATGTAATTTTTGTTATCATGTTTTTTATTTTATTGAAATAAGATTTTTATTTTTCTTGATAACTCATTTAGATGTTATTTTTTTGTCACAACATTTAATTGTGTCAATTAGATTATAATACAAAATTAAAGTTAATTAATATTTACTAGTTGAAGCATTTGATCAATTAATGAAAATTGTGTACATAATTATATCTTTGGTGTTTTAGATTTAAGACTCCCAGTTCATAAAAATAATCTATTCTCTTCTCGCTCTATTATTAATATCTCACATTTAATAATACTAACTTGGAATGAGTGCTGAGTTGTATATTTTGAAGCTGTGAAACATATCTAATTTAAACATGTTATTTTAGGTATTAACAGACCAATGCAAACATGCATAATCTTTTTGAATTAACATAATATTTGAAATGTGTGATGAAGTGTGCAACCTATCTCAACAAGCACAACAATCTTTTTCTTTGTGTTTTTGGCAGTTACAAAACCACACTAAAGTTAAAGTCAAGTGTACAATACATGTTGCTGCAGAATTTTGATGAAAAATCTATTACAAGTTGCACCACTCAAAAAGTTATCATTAACCAATAATTCTTTTAATTTTAATATCAATAACTTAGCAACACATGCATCTTTCATAAAGAAAAAACATACTCCTGAAGATAAGAGACAACATAGTGAATTGTATCCCAGACCTTAAGTCATGGGACAATATGTTGTCTACTGATGTAACAAGCAGTGGAATCAAAATTTTCAATATTATATATTTTTAGATAAAAGTTTTGAAAGTATAAATATAATTATTCACACATTAAATATCTGTTTAATTATTATTTTGATAGTTATATTTTACATGCGTATAAATGTTAATATTTTAGTTGGATGTATGTCAACCACATACACCACTATAGATAAGATTAATTAACATCAATTCTTTATTAACAAACTAAATGAGATAGACACTTGAATTTTGTATTAAATTTCAATTTCTTGTTATTTATAGTAATTTTATATTTTTCATTAATTCTTAAAAATGTTGAAATTGTTTTAATAGTTTGTCATTGTTTATATTATGTAATATCTGTCAATTTGACGCACTTTTTTTTTTTCACTCCTTATCTTTGTAGATTTAAATTTTCTAAAACAAGTTTTGCTACCTTTAGGTTTGTGATAATTTATATTTTGAAAATTAACATGATTTAATACTCACTTAGTATTTTTCTTATTTCTACATCTTTTACAACCCATTAAAAGTATTTATGTATACTACTTAAACCTCCATCTCATAAACATTATATGTATTTAATAATAATCAAATCAGCACATGTTGCTTCTCATCTATTATTCTATTCTAGAATGTAGTTTTAAAGTGATGTAAATAATATATTTGACAAAATATGCTTTTATTCTATTTTTGAGAAATAAGTACTTTATTACAACTAATACTCAAAATCTATTAATAAATCACAGACACTTGTATTGTGATGTCAATTTTTTCAATCTTAGAATATATAGTTTGATAATGGTATTAACTAACTGCATCTTTTTAAAAAAAACATAAGCATAAAAAAAAAAAATAGTAACATTTAATTTCAACAAGTATATGGTTTGTTATTTTTGAAGTACATTTTCAGTTTCACTCATTATTTTGTTGTTAATATGTGTGTCATTGGAAAAAAAAATGTAATTTTAAAGTTATTTAGTTAAACTTTATCTATAACTAAAGAATTGAATGTAATCACCTTTTATGTAAATATAATAAGAGATCAATTAATAGTTACACACCCTATACTAATCAAGAAGTTTCAATATAATTGAATTATGTACAAACATCTTGTATATTCAAAATATAAGTACACTTTATATAAAGTTATTACTTAAATTAAGTTTTAGATGAATATACGGGTAGTAATATATGCGCGCAGATAAAAATCTGCACAAATATCCACAAGAAACTTAAACAAAAGTACTTATTTACTAGGTACCAAATTTGAAAGAAAAATTTATTAAATACTTCAAATAAATATCCATGACTTAAGAATTATTTAAATTTAAAATTATGACATTTTAATTTAAATGTTTTTTGCCACCATTATCCGTTATTATTAATAGAGAGAAAAAAAGAGAGTATTTTTGAAATATTTCCTAAATATATTTTTTTTAAATTAGATAAGTAAACTCTTTTAAACTTTATTTGGGCAATTGTTTTGAAGTTAGAATTTAATTTTTGATTATTGAGAAATTAAATTCTAACCTGTAAACAGCGTTTTTCCACAAATAATGGTTAGTATAAAATTTCTAGTACAGATGACCAATATTCATAGATTAGAGTTCAAGTGACTTATAAACAATGAATAAGCAAACAGAGTTTGAAAAAATTGTTTATATAATTTGAAAGAAGTGATATGTATGGAAAAAAAAATTCCATTTGGTCATGAATCATGAGTAATTTGTTCTATATACTAATGTTGAAAATTAAATAAAACTGGGACCCTCTCTTAATCACCATTTAGTTGGAATTGTAGGGCCATCAAATTGGAAGCAGTTTATTATAATTTATTTTCTTTTCTTTGTCACCAGAAAAAATGAACTGAAAAATAATAGCTTGCATGCTTTCTTAAAGTCAAAGTGTGGTGTGGAACAAACAAATCACAAGGGAATATAAAGGAATTAAGAAAAGAAAAGACAATGTTTGATACCGTGTAGAACAGGAAAGAAAAAAAATTGAAAGACGATGTGAAAAAGAAAGATAATGATATCTCTTTAGTTTAAATTACGACAAATATTACATAAAAATATTTAAGATTTATTTTTAAGTAAAAAAAAAATATTTATTTGTAACCATTCCTTAATTTTGTTGGTCAAAGATTACCATATTCCAATTACATGTTTTTTCTGATTTTTTAATGATAATTTTTCATATTTACGGTTTTTAAAAAACAAACGTAATGTTACATGTTTAAGACAATGAACACGTCCTGAAAAGGGAGATTGGGCAGGAACACCTTATCTGTTATCAAATCATAGTATAGAATAGATGTAAATTAAGTGAAATAATTTTAATTTTCATTTACCAGTATTTCAGATGAAAATAATCAAGGAAAATAAATTTCAGATATGCAATATTTTGAAGTAAAATTAAGAAATATTGTGCGGATTGTTTCCCTTTATCACATCACATTAGAGTGTGGGACAGGATCAAATTGGATAATTTTAAATGATTTTTAGAAAATATGTCTAATTGCAACTCAGGTAAATGTGTCAATGAATCAAATCCATATAATCTAAAATTAGTAAAATTTATCATCTCATTTAATTGTTCTAATTAACTTTTATTTAATATGTCCTAATACTTAGGGAAAAGAAAGTTTTCCTTATCAACATCATCTAAAAAAGTAATTAATAAAAATTAAAATTTAAAAGATGTATCAGAGAATTGTGAAAAGAGGGACAGAGACAGAGGGAGTACCTGTCTTACGTAGATCTACTATCAGTATCTATATCTACTAACATGAAGACACCAAGGAAGCATTAACTGTGCGCGTGCTACAAGCTACTCCATTTTCTATTAATAGTTAATAATAGATTTAAAATAATTTATTTATTTCACAGAGTGTAAGCTACTCCATTTTCTATTAATAGTTAATAATAGATTTAAAATAATTTATTTATTTCACAGAGTGTAACATTTACGCTACCTGCAAGATCAATCAGAGCTTAAAGAATAATAAAGTCTAAAAAATATATAAAGAGTACGCAAAGAGGGACAAATTCGGAAGATAAAAGTAGTAAAAGAAAAAGAAAATCTGCAGACAGCGACCTAACAGAGCCAAAATATAATTTGCCACATAATTATAAATAATGATTTTTTTCTATTATCATATTTTAATTTATAATACTAATAATCATTTTATCCATTGGGAGTTTGTTTCCTTATTAGTTGTTAATTGGATAATAATAATAAATTTAGAGGAATAATGAAAAGTCGGGTTGTTGCTACTCTCGAAAACCCAAGGACAATCCACTCTTTATTATCCTTTTTTATATTTGAGATATATTTCTCGGCTCTTACTTACTCGGTAAAATTGAATTAGGGTTTCATTTTCTTCGTCTTCACCCCACTGTCACTGCGCAAACCCTGTTCTCCCCTTAACCTATCCCTCGCTCGTCATCGTTTCCCGCCATTTTCCGCGTTTCGTTTTCCCTGGTTTTGAATACTAGCCGTTAGATCTACCATTTTTTCATTTTTATTATTTTTTTTTCGCTTTTTAGAAAACTTTCAACCGTTGCTCTAGCCGGAGTGAACGGGAAATGTCTGCATCTGAAGCGGAGAAGAAGGTGGAGGAAGAGAGCGAGGAGGTCAAAGGGGGAGAACTCTTGTTCTGCGGTGCCACGTGCTGGGATATCATTGGCCGGCGCAAGGGCGCCGTCGACGGCAACCTCGTCTCTCCCTCGCGCCTCCGTCCTCTTGTTGGCGTTGATATTCGTTACGTCGCGTCCGGTTGCGGTAACTTGAACAAACTCGTTTGTTTATTTTTGACGTTAACTTTTTTAGAACTTATCCTGTTATGCTATGAGTTATTGTTTTAAAGTGTGTTATGGTTGGCGAGAGTGCAGTCTCGTGTCATTGCGTGGCATTGGACGTAGAAGGGCGCTGCTATACTTGGGGACGGAATGAGGTATGTTTCTGCACAAACACTTAGGTGTTTAAGTTATTGAAGTTTTTGCGTCTAATTTGTGAGATTTGGTGTGCAGAAAGGGCAACTGGGTCATGGAGATACGATTCAGCGTGATAGACCAACTGTTGTGTCTGAACTTTCCAAGTGAGTTAATGATTTGGTGTGGTGAATGCTGATTAGGTTTTGCCTTTTTTTTTTCTTTTGTTTGTTATGAATATAGTGTTTAGTGTTGTCTGTGAGCGTTGGCACACTTTTAGGAAGAAGCAGCAATTGTTGTTGCTTTTGGTTGGTTGTCTGTTCTGTGATTGTCTGATGGAGAACAGACGCTCTATCTTTTCTCTCTAACTTTAATATGACTGTTGAGGTTTACATCTGTCTATCTATAAACCCGATATAAGGGTTAATTTTGTATTGATCTGTAGTTTATTCCGTCGTTGAAGGTACAAAATTGTCAAAGCTGGATCAGGAAGGAGCCATACAGTGGTTGTTACGGAGGATGGAAATTCCCTGGCCTTTGGATGGAACAAGCACGGACAGCTAGGCTCGGGTTCCGTGCGAAATGGTATGTTTTTGTAGTTATCTGTTAAATTCTGCACTTTCTGCCAATTTATTTTTACGACACCCATTGCTTGCTCGAATGTTAGTGTGCTCCGTGTTCTTTCTTGGGATTGTTATGATTTTTATGAGTGGAAATATAGTCAAGCTTGTCAATATATTTGGTTATTCATCGATGGAATGGAGGTTCTGGTGAAAGTGAACAGAATGAAAAATGTGTTCTTCCAATTTGTCCTTATTCCAGAAATCTTATTTTTCTTATACTATTACTATTTTATTTTTGTGAAGTATTTTATTACTAATTCATGAAAAATACATATTTTTTTCAAATGAATATCCATGTCACAAGTTGCGAAAGAGTTGTTAACTGCAAATACATAGAAGAAGTACCAAAAGAACGGATTGAAACTTTCGCGGGGGG
>Ga0209489_105277_pt1 | contig 22641 bp, 8 predicted proteins | sample SiratrowhiteBW_FD_187527 | JGI IMG/M metagenome (GOLD analysis project Ga0209489, IMG submission 187527) | Root nodule microbial communities of legume samples collected from California, USA - Siratro white BW (SPAdes) (version 2) | ecosystem: Host-associated > Plants > Roots > Nodule | place: USA...
ATATATATATATAAAATCATTGCAACGAAAGAAAGATTTAAGATTTTAATTGTTTATTATAGAGTTTTGTTATCAGCTATTTCTGTGTAATAGACATTATCATATATTAAAAAAGAATATAAACAATAACAAACAGAGGGAGCTAGTATTTTTAAAATATTTCAACATAAATCTTAAAACATATCAACTTTCACATTTTATCCTATTACAATGCTTTAAATAATTAAGTGTCTATCAATCACTCATAAATGCATTAAATATAAGAATTAAAACTTCTCATTTGACAGGGAAAACTCAGTCATATGAATCTCCATTAACCATCAGATAATTTTTATATATATGACCAATAAAGTTAAAATATCTCATTCTAGAATAATATTTAATTCAATGCATATCCTAAACAATCTAAACATGATATTTTCTTTTCTGAAAATGATATGTCTTAATCACACTTCAACAGGGTTCATACTTCATACTACACATTAATGTACCATACAATCACATTGAATTTAACTTTAACCTTTAAAACATATTAGAAAATCTCAAAAATCAAAATTAAAATATATAGAACACACATTCTTACTCAATCACTCTTAGGCTTGCCTAGCGACTAAACCACTAAGACCAATCTTGCCTAACAAGTCTCGGCCTCGCTGGCGACCAAACCAATAGAACCAAATTTGTCCAACAAGTATGGCTCATGCAACAACCAATGCTTCATAAATAAACTACAATTTCATCAACTAGTCGAAGTACACTTCAACAATCTTAGTAAACAATCAAAACATACTCAATTTGTTCTAAATATAGGATAAATTCCTACCATTTATTATTTTTAGTAACAAGTTGTTTCAACACAAACCAAACAACCCTACAAGAGAAATTTGTAGCTTGTGACCATGTCACATTCACATCCAGATCATCTAATCTAGAGTACTATTAAGACTCAAGTTTGCCTTCACTTGATTGGATGGCCGTGTGCTCACAAAGAGTTCCAACCCCTAGAGGACACAATGATAGCTTAACTTACACCACAAAGTCTTGATTAATAATATAAATACATCACTAGGACCTTGAACTAACAAAAACTAATCCTATAGCCATAGACACTACATGCAAAACACATTTACCAAGGTACACAAGAAAATTCAGAACTGACTCAAAGAAAAAACCAGTAGAGTTGAACTTACTCTAATAAAAAGTATAATCTAACAATTTTGTTTTATCATTGCCAGAAGCCTAAAGGTGGTATCTATTAATCTCTCTATATAATGAAGGATGGAGTTAGAAATCTAAAAAGAAGGCAGGAGAGAAAAAAAAATCTGTAGAGAAATAATGGTTATATTAAAATGAAACTTGAAGAATTTATGGACTTTTTACTTCAATAATAAAATATTTAGGTTCTATTTTAATTATATAACTTCTACTCTAAAATTATTTTCTAGATCTTTGAAAAACAAATAAATGTAAGTTAATATTAATTAAAGATATTGAATTCTCAAATACATATGTATTTACTTAAGTAAATTATCTCATCATATCACAATTTAAACTTTACCAAAGGTACCTCTCTACCATTATTATATCTCCAAAGATGCTTTAATTATATGTGACTCACCAACTACTTATTACTTCTCATGTATAATATAGATTCTAAAATCTAATAAGAATTAGACATCTTCCAAAAAAAAATAGATATTAAAACTCATTATAATAATACCAAGATAATGCCTTTAAATTAAGGAAACTAGGTTGTCAAAATAGGTGTTATGTGAATGAGTGTTATATTAAGTTAATTATCCAAATTGAGTTAAAATGAGTGAAGTATGATGATTGAACAATTTGTAGTTGTATTTGATCATTTTGAGCTTGTCTAATATGTTGCATAAGTTAAAATGAAGTGGTAATCTTATTGAAACTGTTTTGGTTGTGGTACTAAATATGTCATTTGATATTATTATTCAAGCTAGATTATCATCACTCAAGAGATGCATCATTTGCCAATGTCACTTAAGTCAGATTATCATTATCCAAGTGATTGTTTCCGCTTAAGTGAAACTATAGCCACTCAAGAAAAATTATGTTTGTAGTTTAAATTAGACTTAGGTGGATTTTCAACGAAATATTTGCTATAGTGACCAATTTTTTATTCAAGTAGTCAAGTTTTTTATTCAATCAAAAATAGAGTAGAAAATCACATTGCTTTTAAGCAAAGTGATTTTGATTATAAAAGCGCTCATATATATATATATATATACTATTGTTATTAGAAAATTAATAAAACAAAAATGTAATAATATAAGAGATTAGTTTGAATAAAGTAACATTTACAAACCACTAAACATGTAAACTAACCAAGCAACTGTTCTTGATAAATAAGGAAGGAAGTATACAACCAAAAATTGAAAATGTGCTTTGTACTTAACCAAGCAAATAAGAAAGTTTAAATAATAATTCAATAATTACAAAATATTATGAATATTTTAAAATAAGAACTTTAATATTTTTGTTGGGCTTGAAACTGTGCACTTCAAAAGCAAGTGTGAATCCTTTAAGTAAGTGATTTAATTTACAGGACTGTTTTCAGCCTTTGCCAATCTTTGTGGACCTTTTAGGATTGGTCCTAATTAGTAATTTGCATTTCACTGGTTGGAATGGTCTGTGAAGAATCACATATTTGAATTTTGCTTTTTGATGTAAATTTTGAAATCTGCAGTCAAATTCTAAACATGATATTATAAATCAGTAAGATGTATAAGATGTATTATGTATTATAAAGTATAGAAAATAGATAAAACGGAGATGGAAGATTATTAAATTGCTGGCTTGACATTGGTAACTGGTGATGGTCACAAAAAAATGTTTTACTGGTGCAGTGAGCATAGGAGCATTTCTTTCAATACTTCTTACATATATTGAAATTGACTCAGGGGTACAAAATGCATCAAAGAGGAAGCAGCAGTTCCCAACGTATCTAAAGATAGCATGGTGGTCTCTTGTAAAGCATTAGAAGGATTTCAAATGACAACATGTGAGTTTGGGCTACAATAGGTCCATGTTGTAGGTTAAGCGTGAGAGCCTTCCTGTTTTGTCTACCACAGTCCACTGTGGAGACAGTTCCATCTTGAAAGAAATTGCAAATTGACGCTCTACCACTATATAATCCTTACATTATTTACAAATAAGGATAACAAAACAGTATTAACGGAGCAACAAATAAAAGTAGAATGAATAATTAAAAAATATATAAAAAAAAATCAGAAAAGAAAGATTCCAAAATAAAGAAGATATGTAGAATTTAGAAACTTATAGACAAAAAAATCAGAAAATAAAAATATTAAGATGAAGATGACAATATAAATAAATAAATGAAGATAAAGATGATATTATAAAGAAATAAATGAAGATTAAATTGATAATAGAAATAAATAAAGATGAAGGTGATAGTATAAATAAATAGCTGGATTGAGTAGAGTAAAAAGAATAATAAAAAAATATGTAAAAAAAATCATAAAAGAAATATGGAAAAATGAAGATTGGAGTTTAAAGAAATTGTTGGATTGAGATTACATAATACCTGTTGATGTTCATAGAATATGATTGTTTTGAAACTTCCATTAATATCTCTTTGTAATATGGTTTGTCCATTATGCAGGTATATTTTGTTATAGGACAAAAAGAAGTGAATAACAGATGGTTGTATGACAGCAAGAAGGAAGAAGAGGGTTTCTGAAAAATGGATAGAGAAAATGCCAAAAGAGAAAAAGAAAAGGTTTATATAGAAATTGAAAAGTTTTGTTGGTAACTGTGAAAGACAATGACAGTTGTAAAAAAATTTGAAAGATTAAACCATAAACATATATTATTATATAATATATAAAGTATAAAATATATGAATAAAATATGAGATATAGAAAACATATAATATATGTAATATAAATAATATATAATTTAGATCTTAATATATATATATATATATATATATATATATATATATATTTATAATATATGTAGCAATCTCAATTCTGGCTTTACATATACCAATATAGTGGAAGGCAACTCAAAGTAGTGTAAACTCAAAGTAGTGTAGGCAATTATAACCCGAAACCCAATCTCTGCTCCAATTAAATATATACATATAGAAATTTTTTTGGCAAAGCCTGTAATTGATTTTGAATTTCATTTATGACAGTAGTATATCAAGATAGTTAAAAATGGTAATCAGCCAATAAAATGGTAAATCATTGAAAGGTAACATGAATCAGATTTTACTTTTATATATATATATATATATAACATATTGTTTATCAACAAGTAAAAGAAATAAAAGAAAGTACTTGAGAAATTTTATAAAAAATATGCTTATTAAAAGTGACTTAATTTTGTTTAATTTTAATTCAAATTAAAACTTGTTCAATTTAATTAAGAACATAAATCTTAAAACAGGTAAAACTTTTAATCTTTATTTTAATTCAAAATTTATTTTGAATTTTAATTATATTAATTTTAATTTTTTAATGATTTTATTTTAATTGAAACTGAAACTCATTTAACAAAAAATATAAATAGTAAAATAAAAAAATATTAATTATTAAATTTGAAATTTGTTTTGAGTTTAGAATTTGTTTTAAATTTTAATCACATTAAATTTAATTAGGCCACAAACACATATTAAAATACAATTTTAATTATATTAATTTTTAATTAAAATTAAGTTTGGATTGAATTTATCCAAGAAGAAGACGAGGAGTCGGTATAGAAAAAAATCTCGATTTTGACAACATTGTAATACACCTAAACAAAAAAACTAAACTTAAGAAATTAGTAATTTGATGAATTTAAAATATTTAAACTTAAATCCATACAATTATTTACTTAATACAGTAATAACAAATACATATAATGTCATGATAGACAAACCAATTAAACAATAACCATAAAATTTTGTAAACGTTAACAATCCCTTGGTAGAAATGAATTGCAAATAGCACCACTAAAGCATCACTTAAATCCTAAACCAGATAGATTATATAATATAACAAAATGCCATATGAAATCAATAACAAAAAAGTGTAACCTTAAATTAAAGAGAGAAACACACACATGTATTTGATGAAATGATTACTTATGAATTTATTGTTGTGTTGAATTGAAATAGAGTTGTTTTATTATGATAACTTATCCTTGTACATTTTGTTGTGTGACATATTATAATTGTACTGTGAACGTGATTAAATGTAGGTGCAGGTCTTAATATTTAAAAGAAAATGGAAAGATGATTAAATATATATATATATATATATATATATATATATATATATATATATATATATTAATAATGGTAATTCTAAAATTGAGTTTGTATTTGTTGAGATAGTTGTTTTATGTAAACCAATCTGAAATTTTTCTTTTATAGTAGCCAATTAGGGATGACAAAAAAAACCTAATCTGTGAATATTGTCTGGCTCATTTTGATGGGAAATTTTCACTTTGATTTCATTCACTCCATTTGGAAAACCATTCCTTCTTTCTTTTTTTGCCACACAATTTTTAATTCTTTCTCTCAACTGTTATTTGACTTCTTTAGTAATTACAAAGCTCACTTAAATCCGTAAGGTAGTTTTCCTTTTATAGTACAACCTTAATAACACATTTTTTCCATATTTATTTCCTTTGTAGAATTTGGTTGCATTTGAAGATGCACATATATGAAATTTATTAAATTAAGTTGTTTTTGAGACTCACATTTAATTATTTCTATTTCTTTTTAATAATTTTATTTATATTTTACTTTTTTACACGAGAGTATCTTAATTTACCGTTCAATAATATAAACAGTTACAATATATGTTTCTAACATTAAATCATTGATTGAATTATTTTTTATAATTTTTATTTTTATAAAAAAATTATTTAATTAATATTTGAAATAGTAAAAAATTCGTTGATGAGAATAAAAAAAAAATATTTTAAGTAAGACGAAGATAAACTTTTTAATTCAAAAATCAGAATGAGATAGTCAAATCTATCGTGCTCTATCGCCATCTTATAGCCAATAGACAAATGCTACTTATTAATCATTGTTTTGTTATTACATCTCAATAAGATGTTGTTTTAAATCTTTTATCAATAAATTTAGAACACTGATTAAATACTTATATTGATCTATTAGTACATATTATATATATATATATATATATATATATATATATATATATATATATATATTTTATGCTTAAAAACAAATAACATTGGATTGTATATTATAAAACTAAGTTATGACAATGTTAGAACACTTATTAATTAATATTTTCTTTGTAGAGGGTAAAGTTGTAAGAATGTAGGAGTAAAATAAATCATGAAAATAGCCGCGCACAAATAGCTGATGCGTCGTCTATTTTTAAGGTTGTTGACTCCTTAATTAATTAGAAAACGACATTTCTTAATCAACAACTTGATCTTTCTTATGAAAGTTCACATTTGTCTTAATGTCATTCTTTAAGTTCAGGTAAACTTATTAAAATTTAAAATATTCATGATATAATACACACTTTATTTTCATTCAAAGAATCACTTGAAAATTATAGAACTATCTGGTTTTCACATTTGGTTTAGTGAATCTTAATTCTTGTATTTATCCGTTTTAATAAATTTTAAACCATGAAATAATACCTCTGAAAAAATATTATTAGTATTTTATAATCAAATAATAGAGCTTACTTATAACGAGTCTAGAATTTTAGCAATACATGTTTGATTCAATGAATTTTTTAATTCAAATTTTACATATAAAAAAATCTCCATTGAAAAGTTTACTATACTATAAATGCTTTAAAAATAAAAAATAATGTACAGATTTTATCGTGAGAAAATGGTAGCAACGATATTTTCTTAAGGAAAGTGATATTCAAAATCAACTAATAAAAAACACATCTGAAAATTAATATATTAATTTTTGAATTATATTTTTACCTTAAAAACTAATATATATTGTTGTATTATTAAGATAAGTTGTAAGGTGAATTTTTTTAGAGTATTAAAATAACACTTTCATATTTTTAAATACCTAAATATCTACTTTTTTTATTTCTCTTTTTATTATATTATATTACTTGTCATGTTTATATATTCTTTTTATTAAGTATTATTTGGAGGGTATTTAGCAATTATATCTCCATTCTTTTATGATGGTGAAAGCAAATAAATATAATTAAAAATTTGATATAATTACTATTACAATAAAAGATTATTATCAAAATATAAGAATAAAATTGTAATTATATATATATATATATATATATCAAATAATAATAAGAACATTTTAATTTGTATTAATTACTATAATTATATGATAAAAATATTCTCAAATTTTATTTCTACAACTGAATGATTATAAGTAGTTTCTCGTAGTTCATTAAAACTAAAAAATTCTCAACAAAAAGGTCAAACAAAAATTATTTGGTTGTTAATTGTTATATATTTGAGATGTTATATACATATTTTTCATTTTAAAAGAAGACAAGACCCGCTAACCTCGGAGTTTTTCAAGGCACTAAAAAATTATGAACTTGCCATTATAAAAAGACAAAGACTTTTTTTTCCTCTAGATCTTTAGAAGGATTACCCCCAAGACCACATTTACTACTGGATCTTAACAAAAAAATTTAAATATATATTTTTTTATTTTGTATTAGAGAAAGGATAATATCTATAACATCAAAATTATTCTTTCCACATAAATTCTAAAAATTTTCAAAATAATAAAAAATATATATTTAAAATTATTTTCTATTAAAAAATTATATACTGCAACATAGGGAAATCTACCGAAAATTATTGAAATCTTGCGTTTAATCTAGTGTAGTTGGACTTGGATTTTAAAATTGTTGGGTAGATCGGATGACGATATAGTATAATAATAAATAGAGCCAAATTCTTAAAATTTTTCCATCTCTATAAATATGTTTTCGCTTAAGAGAAAAACAGTCAGAAGCTGGCAAAACCTAAACCATGAGCGTCCCGGAGAAAGTAGAAAACAACACAGACACCGTGGCAGTGGCGATAAAGATGGAGAATAAAGAAGATGAAGTGTGTGTGTGCCGTGTCCCGACATCGTTGAGAAGCGGCCACCCAGAAGCTTTCACCCCTCACTTTGTGGGCCTTGGACCCTACCATCATACCCGCTTTGAGCTCACCATGACAGACGAACTCAAGCTAGCTGCAGCAAGGAGGATCCTCAACCACGCCTTCGAAATCCGCGTCTCCGATGTTCAACCTTTCTACCATCAAGAAGCCTTCCACTCCTATGGCGACAAGGATGATCAGATCCTCCATGATATCACCATCGATGGCTTATTCTTGTTGGCTTTACTTTACAGGAGTCTTGATGCGCAACCTCACCAACACATTTACTTCTTAACGGGAAAACACGGCATGCCCCTCGTCAACACTTTTGGTGTAGAGTTGACCCTCGATGCTATCATCAGGGACGTTTTCATGCTCGAGAACCAAATTCCCACTCATGTCCTTCACCAAATCAACCAAGCCAGCAGCCACCTCGAAATTCAATCACATGATTTCGGTGCAAAAATGCAAAGGTTCTGTCAAAACTACTGTCCACTCGTCAACTTCGAGAAACCCTCCAAAAACCCAGAAGAGCACGCTCATTTGTTGGATCTCATGTACCATATGGTAGCACCTAAGCCCGACCCTCAGTCTGCACCCAAACCTAAGCCTAAACCTAAGCCTGAGCCCGACCCTAAGCCCGATACATTGACGAATGAGAAGCCCGAGTCTGCGGCAGTGACGACTGAGATGCCCGGGTCTGTGGCAGTGACGATTGAGAAGCCTGAGGGTAATACGGACAACGCCAAGAGCCAAGAAGATAGTGCTAGTAAGACAAAGACAGAGATAAAAGGATGCTGTTCCATATTCGGTTCCATATGCTTTTACATACTTGTGTTTTTCGTGATCATAGGCATGATTTTGTGGTATTTCATTTATTTCATTTGGAAAATAATTTTTGGTGTATTACGTATTCTCTATGTTATTCTTAAAAGGGTGTCATCAGTATTTGTGAAACTTGTAACTTTCTTTCTCCCTCTGGTTGATGAGACTATCGGGGTACTGCCCGCGGCTGAACAACAAAAACTTACACCGGTCATAAGCAAAGCTAAGCAAACAGGTGAAACACTTCGGCGACACTTCTTTGGGGAAAAGGATACACGCCCCGCTGTTACAATCCAATCCGTTACAGAACTCGATGGTGCTGGGATTCACTTCAAACCCGCGAAAGGTGGCATCAAAGACATTAAATTCGACGTGGTAACGAAACAATTATTTTTGCCTGTTATCCAATTGGATGAGAACTCGGAGGTGATAATGAGAAACCTGGCGGCGTACGAGTCATTGACTAGACCCTCTTACTTAATCTTCACAAGGTACGTTGAAATAATGAGAGCTATCATAGACACTCCTGAGGATGTGAATCTCTTGGTGAATAAGAACATCATTGTGACAGAGCTGAGTGATAAAGTGGTGGCAGATCTTTTCAATGGGATGAGCACATCCATTAGGCCTACCAACACTCCTGAACTGGAAGATGTGATTAAGAAAGTCAAAACCAAGTTCGAAGAAAGCCAGTGGCTCCAAAAGGTGGTGGTTGAGTATGTGCATTCTTCTTGGAAAATCCTGACAGTTATTGCGGCTCTTTCATTTTTTGTTCTGACGGCTGTGCAAACCTATTGCTCTATTTATGACTGCGCTTCTCGTTCCTCGTCAACTTTTGGTAGACTTCCAGCAGCAGTATCTGATAATGGTTTAATAAGTTCTATTTAAGTTTATGAGCACAGTTTGACCGCGTGTATTTCGTAATTGTACTTGGTTGTTTTTTTGTTTGTGCCATATGTAATGTGTTATCATTTGTAAAAGTAATTCTACCTCCCGCATATTACTATCGCATTCAATTGAATAAGGTATAATTTAATCTCTCGATTGATTATCGTAATATTATGTTATTAAACATTTTAATTTTTATTTCTTATGAATAATTTAGCCCCTTTCAATAAATAGATATTAATCTCATTAACCCTCAATCTTATATCTATTTATTTATATTTCTCTAATTTCTTAAGTATTAAATCTTTTACAAGTGGACTCCACTCTTCGTCGGCAAAGTTCTCCAATTATTACAAGAGAAGATATATCTTAGTCAAAGCTGGGCTTCTTCAAAGTCAATTTTACTCCATATCGGAAGCTTCTAGCTCAATTTCAGTAAGAACATTTGGCATGCATCGTAGGATTAAGATAAAATTATTCTCATATCACATTATAATGTACTTAACAAAAGTCAGACGATTGTCTTAGCCTCAACATATCACACCAAGACCAACCTACATACAGTCGATCTCTGCGGTGGACTCTCCGAGGCTGATCTCCATGGTCGAGCTCCCCGAGGTCGATCTCCATAAGGTCGACTACCATGACCAAGCTCCAGAAGGCCAATCTCTGAGGCTGACCTACATGGTCGATCTCCATGGCCAAGCTCCCCAAGATTGATCTCTAGAAGGCCAATCTCCATGAATGAGCTCCACAGGGCCGATCTCCATGGTCGAGCTCCCTGAGGCTGATCTTTGTGGTCGAGCTCCCCGAGGCTGATCTCTGTAGCTGAGCTTCCCAAGGTCGATCTCCAGAAGGCCAATCTCCATAACTGAGCTTCAGAAAGCTGATTTCTGAGGTCGATTTCCTAGTCGAGTTCTCCGAGGCAGATTTCCATGGCCGAGCTCCCAGAAGCCGACCTCCATGGTAGAGTTCCCTAAGGTTGACCTCCATGACTGAGTTCTAGAAGGCCAATCTACAAGGTTGATCTTCGTTGTCGAGCCTCTCAAGGTTGATTGATGGAATACTGTCAAAGATGAACCAATTATTAAAGCTATGACTAGATGAATACATGAGGACCGAAATTCAAAAGCAATCAACAGATCAAAACTCCTATCAACTTAGACCAAACTCTAGTATGTAAATATTTACAATTTATTAAACTTCATTTGTAGAAAGCATAGAATGTAGGAATTACATTTGTGCCTTGCATTTAGGCTACACTTGGCGGCTAGGGTTAGCGATAGCTCTTCCACGTGGCAGCTCCTCATGGGAGAGGATTGAGACTTGCACAACATGTTAGGGATAGGGTAAACACTTCCACATGGCAAATCCTCATTAGAGAGGATTGTAACTTGTGTAACACGTTAGGGTTAGGTATTTTGCACGTAGGGCTAGGGTTTGATGAAGCTTCCACCGCAAGCTTCTCATGTCCTTCTTCTACAAATAGGCATGCATAATACTGTAAAATTTAACTTGATTGAGCTAATGAAATGCTGAAAAATTATTTTCAGCTTCATTTGTTCTTGAGTTCTTCTTTGTTAGCTCTTCCTAGGTGACTAGCTTAGACCTATTGAGAGTTGACCTCACCTCTATCAATTTTCTTGTTCCATCTAGTTCATTATTCACACACATTACTCGTTTCCATTCAAACATTGCTTTTACATCGTACTCCAATAAATTCAATCCAAGTTGCATGCAAATTGTCATCATGCATGAGCATGCAACTACAAAAAACAACAAAGGACAACAAGATTTACATCATCGACCTCTATGGCCGAGTTTTAGAAAGCCAATCTGCATGACTGAGCTCCTTGAGGCCGATCTTTATGGCCAAGCTCTCCGAGGCTAATCTCCATGGCTGAGCTACCTGAGGCCGATCTCTAGAAAGCCAACCTCCATGACTGAGTTTTAGAAGGCTGATCTCCGAGGCTAATCTCCATGGTCGAGATCTACTTGGCCGATCTCCCCAAGTCTCTATGACCAAGCTCCCTGAGGTCGATCTCCAGAAGGCCAACCTTCACGACCAAACTCTAGAAGGCCAATCTTTATAGCTGAGCTCTCTGAGGCTGATTTCCAAGACCGAGTTCCTCGAGGCTGTTCTTCAAAAGGCCAACCTCCATGATCGAGTTCTAGAAAGTCAATCTCCGAGGCTAATCTCCATGGCCGAGATCTACTTAGCTGAGCTCCCCGAGGCTGATCTTCAAAAGGCCAACCTTTATGGCTAAGCTCTTGAAGGCTAATCTCCGAGGCTGATCTTCGTGCCCGAGCTCTACGAGGGTGATTTCCATGGCTGAGCTCCCCCAGGTTGACCTTCATGGTCGAGCTCCGTGAGGCTGACTTCCATGGCCAAGCTCCATGATGAGTCCTAAAAGGCTGATCTACGAGGCTGATCTTCATGGCCAAGCTCCTTGAGGCTGACCTCCATTACCAAGTTTTATAAGGCTGATCTGTGTGGTCGAGCTTCCTCTGGCCAATCTTTGTGCCCGATCTCTATGGCTGAGTTCCTCGAGGTTGATCTCCATGGCTGAGATCCTTAAGGTTGATCTCCATGCCTAAGATCCTCGAGGCCTATCTCTGTGGCCGTGTTCTCTGACCCAGAGATCTCCAAGGACAATCTCTTTGGCTGAGCTCCCCGAGGCAAATATCTACAAGGTTGATCTCCCTATTATGCTTTTAGAAGTGCTCCCTTAGCGACTGTTGGAGAATGATCAATTTCTTTTACGCTAGCAACAACATGAACTTCGAGGAATTTAAGAAGATGGTTGCTCGCTCTTGAAATCAATTTAACTCCATCATTAGTGATGGAAGAAGGCCTAGGCAAGGTCCCACAACAAGATTAGTGACCAAACAAATAGAAAAACAATGGGAGTCTTGTTAAGAGAAATCTTGTTAAGAGAAGTCTTGTTAGTCCTTAGAAACAATACATTTTTTTACAAATGTAGATAAATGTATATTTTGTGTAGATAGTGTCGTCTTTTTAGGGTTCATTGCAAATAAAAATGGGGTTCATGTTGACCTCACCAAAACAAAAGTTATTCAAGAATGGCCAACCTCAAAGAATGTATTTCATGATCTTACAAGTTTTTATAGAAGATTTGTTCCTAATTTCTCTAGTCTAGCTTCGCCTCTCAATGAGTTGGTGGAGAAAGACGTTACATTCCATTGGGGAAAAGAAACAAGAAAAAACTTTTCAAAGAATAAAGTTTCTACTCACCAATACACCCATTTTAGCTTTACCTTATTTTGATCTAGAATGTGATGCACCGAGACTAAGTATAGGTGTTGTGTTATTACAGAGTAGACATCCCATTGCATATTTTAGTGAAAAACTTCATAGTGTCATTCTTAATTATCCCACATATGATAAGAAACTCTATGCTTTGGTTATGACCTTCAAACTTGGGAACATTATCTTGTGTCCCAAGATTCATTATTCATAATGATCATGAGTCACTTAAGTATTTGAAGGGTCAACATAAATTAATAAACGACATGCAAAATAGATGGAATTTCTACAATAATTTCATTATGTAATCAAATATAAGAAGGGAAAACAAATGTGGTTACTGATGCATTGTCACGTAGACATATGCTATTTTCAAAATTGGGCGCCAAATTCCTAGAGTTGATCACATACAAGAATTGTATAGCTAAGATCCTAAATTTTCATCCATTTTTGTAAATTGTCAAACAAAACCTCAGGGAGGTTACTATGTAAACCAAGGGTATTTATTTAAAGAAGGAAAACTTTGCATTCCTCTTGGTTCACTCCTTATTAAAGAAACACATAAAGGTGGTTTCATGGGTCACTTTGGAATAGAGAAAACATTAAGCATGTCAAAAGACAAATTCTTTTGGCCCTACATGAAACGAGACCTTCAAAGGTATTGTTTTAAATGCCTTACTTGTTTACAAGCTAAGTTTAAGGTTTATGCCTCATGGACTATATACACCTTTACCCATTGCTTGCACTCCTTAGGAGGATATCAGTATGGACTTGTCCTAGGCTTACCCAGAACCCAAAGGGGCTTTGATTTTATTTTTGTGTTAGTAGACCGATTTAACACAATGACTCATTTTATTCCCTACAACAAAATAGATTTTGCAAGCAACATAGCTAAACTCTTCTTGAGGGATGTAGTTAATCTTCACGGATTATCCAAAACCATAATTTTCGATAAAGATCCAAAATTCATCAATCATTTTTGGAGGACACTTTTGGGAAGTTGGGGACCAAACTTAATTTCTCTACTTTTTGTCATCCTCAAACGGATGGACAAACATAAGTCTTTAATAAATTTTTATCAACATGCTTAGGGCAATTTTGAAGGGTCTCCATATCAAGTTTTCTTACAATAAGGTGGTTCACAAAACTACTGAACTTTCTCCCTTTGAAGTTGTGTATGGTTTTAACCCTCTCACTTCCATGGATTTATTATCATTGCCCAATCCACAAGATTTTATTCACAAAGAAGGGGTATCAAGGGCTGATTTTGTAAACAAATTTACATGAGATGGTTAAAATACAAATAGAGTAACAAAGTGACAGGTATGCTAAGCAAAACAATAAAGGGAAGAAGGATATATTTTTTGAGGAGGGTGATTGAGTTTGGCTTCATCTGCAAAAAGATAAATTTCCAAAACAAAGAAAGTCAAAACTCAACCCTCATGGTGATGGACCATTGCCTGAGAAATGTGAGGTACATGCTACTTTTAATGTTACCGACTTAATTTCTTTTACAGGTAGCACAGATGATGAGACAAATATATTAGATTTGAGGACAAATCCTCTTCAAAATGGGGAGGGGGATAATGGAAGAAGGCCTAGGCAAGGTCCCACCTCAAGATTAATGACCAGAAAAATAAAAGAACAATGAGAGTCAGTGGCACAAGTTCAACCTAAGATGCTAACAATTTTGACTCCATGTTGTTTATAGAAAATTGTATTAAAACATTGTAGCATATAATTGCATCTATTGTAGTGTAGAATAAAATTCAAACTAGTTTTAGAAGGTAGACCTAGGCGTGTTAAGGTTAGGGTTAGGGTTTAGCACCCCTAACTACATCATCCATGTGTCAAATTCTCATTGGTGGACAAGGAAGCTTGGGTCACAAGTCATCAGATCCACGGGGCATCTTCTCATTAGAGAGCATGGAAGCTTGTGGCATAAGTTAGGGTTAGGCGTGTGAAAAAAAGCTAGGGTTAGGGTTTGAAGCTTCTCCAACACAGTAGGGTTAGTTAGCTTCTCATACTAGCTTCTTCCTCTCTTTCATTATATAAATAGATGTGTAGCGCAATGTAATTTTTAGCTTGAATACCTTAATGAAATGCTGCAAAAAAATTTCTCTAGCTTCATTGTTTAAGCTCTTCTTTATTAGCTCTTCTAGAGTTCAACCAAGCCTTCATTGATAGTTGGTCCAAAATCTATCAAATCCTTATTCCTCCTAGTTCATCTTCATCCATTTCACATAGCTTCCATTGCACTCTTCACAACACCACGACATTGTCTGTATCAAAAGGCTTTTGCAACAAGTTTGAAGTTCCTCAAGCCAATCCATTTGGTGCAAGCTTCTTCCACAAGCATTAAATTCAAAGTTGAAGCAATGCACTCAAGAGGAGCTTTATCAATTAAAAGATTATAGGAAAGCTTTCATCACCCATTATGTCATTCGAAGTATGTTCATCATTTAACCTTTCATATAGTACACAATTCTCATATGGAGATCCAATCCCATCAGTTGTAAAATTGGCACAGAACCAACTTTTGTGGGGTATATCTTTCACTGTCGACTCAATACGGGACACATGGACGACTATTTCTCGCCTTGAAATGTGCTATGTGCTAAAACTCTTACCATCTGAGAGTAGGAAGTTGATTACATGCTAGATAGGCTTTTGGCAATAGCAACAATCTCGTTACTAGTATCTTGAAGCTTTTTGCAGACCTCTTGAATATCTGACAAAAAAAGTCTATTAATTCAATGAACATCTACTACCCATGACATCTTCACATCAATTGTCTTCCTTCCCTGTTATATGATAAAGTTGCTCAAATTGTGAAGAGAATTCTTGACCATCATTTTTCAATTATAGAAAGAGGCATTTCTTAAAGAATACAATGTTGCAGCAAAGGTATGAAGAAGTCATCTGACCTCTCAAATCAAAGTCATTCGGTTCCTTCTCACTTCAAAAAAGGACTGAAGCCAACCAACCTCACCAAGGACCGCTCTAGATATACATTGTTGATGAAGAACAAGGTACTTTTTTTTCCTTAGTTCAGATTTTTTCCTTAGTTAACAAAATTAACATTTTCATTAGATAATTTTTACATTTTTAATGCATGTAATTTTCCTTAGTTAACAAAATTAACATTTTCATGCATGTAATTTTCCATAGTTAACAAAATTAACATTTTCATTAGGTAATTTTTACATTTTTAATGCATGTAATCAATTGATCCTAACATACTTTGAAAACCATATGTCGCTCTCATTTGGTGTAGTTTATTGGTATATCTTTGTTGTGGGGTTTCCTTAGGCCTTTATCTCCAAATATTGCACAAATGACTTATATAAATTGTTGTAAGCATTATATTGCAATGATTTCACCATTTGAATATATTCATTCACATTCTTAGTGGGAGCCATAAGTTAATAATCCAAGAGTAGCGAGACATTTATGCAAAGTTGATAGAGTTCTTCTTCATTTGTGTAAAGTAGATAGAGTTCTTCTTCAAATTTCACTAACCTTAGTGTGAAGTACTCATCGTGATTTCCAAAAGTCTACACAATTATTAGAAAGACATCTCTTCATATACGAAACCTTCCATAGGAACTCAATTTTTATGTACACATGAATCTTAGAAAATAGTCATTGAACAATCAATTATGATGTTGCTCACAATTTTTGTGTGCCACCTTTCTTCTTCGTTTCTCACTATTAGTATTGTTGACTCGTTGGTTCTCAAGTATTAACATGATGATTTCTTCATAATAGTGTTACCTTGGAGTTTTTAATGTATGACTTGATTAAGATTGCATCTAAATTGATGTTTTTGAAATTCATTATATGATTAATTAAAGTGTTACAAGAAGATGTAAGAATGAGATTAGATTGCAAAATTATATAGGTTAGTTTTATAACAACTACCTTTAAAATACTATTTGTATAATGAATAATTTTATAATGAGTTCATAACAAGAATAAAAAAGTAAATAAATTTGTTGGTTAAATTTTATAATTAATTAGTAATACATAATAATATTTTAATTTAACAATATTATCAATTGCATAACATTCAAATAAATGTCTAACATTTGAATAAGACTAATATAATAACTATTACATTTAAATCTTCATTTATCTTCGTATAGCCATGATAATTTTTGTGGTTGTTAGATATTCATTCATGTTTGATATGTATTTCTTAGAACTTCTTTAATTTGATAAATTTATCTATTTTTTTGTTTTTCTTCCTTCATTACACTTGTGCTAGACAATTGCATTAGATCTTCCTCTGCTCTTTCTTTTACCCACCTTTTATCCTATAGGGTGAGATATTGGTAATTGTATGTCATCTTTATAAACTTTCATGGTTGCATCCATGTTAAAATAACTATGTTACCTACGATCAAAATTCGTAGAATATACCTAAAATCTATAATTAAAAATGAGCTACCTACAGAAAAATAATGTAAAGATAAAAACATCATAGGTAACATTTACCTACTTATTTTGAAATTTACGGATAAGTTCATACGACAGAATACCTAGATAACATCTATAACATCCATATATTTATAATATAGTACTTTTTTTCTAAAAACAATATATGGAAAAAATCGTCTAACGGTAAGGTCTTTATAAGACCGTCTAATGAGAAAAAAATCTGAGACACTTAGACCATCTAATAGTATGATAATACATCTTGCAATTGTACAAAACCATTATTTTATTTGATTTTATTATCCTCAAAACACACACGTATTGCATTCATATCAAACACTCACTACAACATGTACATCAAATTCCACTTTTGACTTATTTATTTTTGGTCTACTCTTTCAAACTCTTTAAATGAGTATGGAATATTTTATGAACTTCCTAAAATACTATTAATTCTATTTTTTTTTTCAGAACTTCATCTTTTTGGGTATTATACGCTCAATTTTTCTCTCATCTGAAACATAATTTTAAAAAATTATATAAAACTTTAAAATTTCTGAAATATAGATGTTTAAAAATAATCACAATATGTTAAATAACAGTTTACAAAATTGAATTTCAGAAAAATACAAAAGCAAGGACATGTTTCAAACGGTAGTTTTTCAGCTGATTCATTGTACTGTTTATTATTCAGATCTTAGACTCTTTGATTGTCTAACGAGTGAAGGACCTTTTAGAACCTTAAATAAGATGTATACATATATAAAATAGTATCAACTTATATTAAAGAAGAGATACAAATCTATTTCTTGTAGATAAAACAAAACTTGACATAGAAAGACCTTAGTCAATACAGTAAAAAATTGTTATTCTTATCATGTTACCATAAATTTAGTCAAATTGACTAAAGGAAGACTTTGATTGACAAAGTAAATACATATCTATTATTTATCACATCACTTACCTTTTACCCTCGTCACCTTTATCTCTTATGAATTATTTCTTATGAATGGATAATAAAAACCAATATTATATTTAACGAAATACAAACTTTAATTTCATTAAATAAAATAATTAGACACATGTTTAATTATTTTTACTTCTCTTTAATATTTTTATTTATTATTTATTTTTTCACATGAAAAATATGAACTCTTAAAATATATATTCTTTTACATTGAACTATTAATAATATTATATTTTTCTTATAATATTTTATTTTTTTATAAAAAATTATTTAATTAATATTTGAAATCGTCAAAGAAAAAATACAGACATATTCCTTACCTAATATATGAAAGAGATTGTGACAAAAATTTTATAGGTATATAATTAGAGAATAAAATGGATATAAAATTTTACTTCAAAACTAGGATTAAAGTAATCAAATCTGCATCTGTTCTTATAGGTTGCAATCCTATCATCAATAGACAAATGGTATTTATTGATCATTATTTTTTTAAGGATTTGTTAAGGCACACATGTTAATAAAAGGTTGTTCTAAATCTCTAATCAATATTTTTAGAACACTAATAATAATTGTATTGTTCTATTACTATATTATATTATATTATATTATATATATTTTAATTTATAATAAAAACAACTAGCATTGGATTATATATTACAAAACTAATTATGATATAATGTCAAACAAACTTATTAATTAATATTTTCTTTGTAGAGGGTAAATTTGTCAGAATCTACTAGTAAAATAATATCACTAGATTAGTCTCGCACAAAAACCCTGATATGTCTATTTTTATGGTTGTTGGCTACTTAAATAATTAGAAAACGACATTTTTTAATGAACAACTTGATCTTTCCTTATGAAAGTTCACATTTGTCTTAAAGATAATCGATCTATCTCCGAAGTCATTCTTTAAGATTAGAGGTAAACTGATAAAATATTCACAATATATTTTTTAATACACATTTTATTTTCATTTAAAGAAATTTGTTCAAATTTTATTTTTATGACTGACTGATTATAAATAGTTTTTGATAGATCATGAAAACTAGAAAATTCTCAACAAAATAATGTGAAACTAAAAGGTCAAACAAAAATTATTTGGTTATTAATTGTTATATATTTGAGATGTTATATACATATTTTTTGTTTTAAAAGAAGACAAAGACCCAGAGTTTCTTTAAGTCGTACAATGAGTATGCGTGATTACCTTGGCAGTAAAAAGTTATGAACTTGCCATTTTAAAAATACCAAAAGACTTTTCCATCATTTAATAAAAAACACTAAAATTAAGACCTCGTCCTCTAGATTTTTAAGAATGATTATCCTAAGAGTAAATTTACAACTGGATCTTAACCAAAAATTTAAAATATGAAATTTCTTATTTTGTGTTAGAGAAAGGACAAGATCTCTAACATAAAAAAATATTTCTTTTACAGAAATTCTAAAATTTTTCAAAATAATATAAAAATATATTTTAAATTATTTTCTATTAAAAAGTTATATACTGCAACATAGGGAAATCTACCAAAAATTATTAAAATCATGCGTTTAATCTACTGTAGTTGGACTTGGATTTTAAAATTGTGGGATGATGATAGTATAATAAAAAACAAAACATGGGGTGTGATTATCATGCCAAATCATCCGTTAATAGATGCAATTCCATCCAGTTGATTAACTAAATAGACATAGTGCATAGCAAGATTGCTTACAACAATTAAGAGGAAAAACTTCATGAAAACAAACAACATCACCATTATCAAGATTGCTTACAACAATTAAGAGGAAAAACTTCATGACAACAACCAACATAATTAGCTAAATTAACCTCCAACTAAAATAGATCTTCTGCATAAAGGGTTCAAGATATTAGGAGGCTTAAAGCGAATTAATAAAATGAGATTTTTTTTAAATAATAAAATGATTAAAATTATGATATTTTATCTAAACTTTATTTTTTAAGTTTTTTTAATATAAAATTATTTATTAGATTATCATAATTAATTTTATTTAAAATATTTTTTTTAATAGATAATAAAATTAATCTGTTTAATTTTGTTGAGACATTGTTGATCTTAAATAAGATTTTATTAATTTAAGTTTTGGAAAAATCTTTTCAGTTGAAATAATTGAAATTGTTAACATTATTCTATATGTTATATATGTATGGAAAAGAATTTATTCCTTTTATATAATTAAGAATGTCAATTGATTTATTATTTTCCAATCCTATAATCTTCTTTAAGATATTTAATTCTAAAAATAAATCTAAGCCATCAAGATCCAACAAATTATCATTCTTCAAATACTTTTAAAGATTTAAGCATTTTTTCTGTCAAAAGTACACAACCCAATGACTTTAATTTTTTAATACTAAATAAAAAATAAAAGATATCTTCATATATTTTAAATTGTTCAAATGTATTTTGGAGTGTGGTAATTGCTTTATCTACATATATAAAAAATAATCATTTTTAAATGACTCTTGAGTTGATCTTCATTCTCAATATTTTCATCAAATTATTTTTTTATGACTGATATTTTTTTTCACAAAACTTAGGCTCTACATCCATTCCATCTCAAAAGCAATTCTTTGACAAAAATAAATGTATTTTTTAAATCCATTTTTAATTGTTCAATAGCCATATTAATACACATATTAGGTTGACTACTTTATTGTTGTCTTTACCTATATTTATATTGTTATCTTCACCACCTATATTTATATTGTTATCTTCTTCATTCAAAGAAGACTTAACTGTATTATCTAATTCATTTTTTTTTATTTTTTTATAAATTTATCCATAGTCCCCTTTTGTGATTCAATAAAATAAAATTAAAAATTAATATATATATATATATATATATATATATATATATCACACTGAATATATAAACTTAAAAACTATAAACTTATAACTATACAAAATGAGACTAAGTTAAAAAGATAAAACCTAATTGTCAAGACAATGAACTTGATGATAGTATCTTGTCTTGAAGTCTCAAGTCTCCTACTATCTTTAAATATAATTTATAAATTCTAAATTCTCTTCCTTATATCTGCACAAATTATTTTAAGATTAATTAAACAATAAAGAAAAATAAAAAAAAATTGAGATCAATTCATCAATCTCATGTTATTTTTACCTAATATTGATGCACTCAATAAGAGCAAGAGTCAACACAAACTCTTTCTCAATCAATCTAAGGCTCAAAGTCTCAAAATAAAGACAAACATAAATACACATTATGAACCAACACCTACATAAATGCAAAGGATAAAATGATGAAACAAATTTAAGATTGGAAACAGATTGGGATAATATTATAGAAGAACAATGAGACAGAGAAAGGAAAGAGATAAGTGAGATAGTTAGATAATAAAAGGATATATAAAGAAATAATGTCAATCTGTTGGAATATAGACAAGAGATAGAAAAATTAGAAAATTTTGATACTTAGGATTCCTAGACTGTTTAATTTTTTTTTTTAAATTTAATTTATTATAAGAAAGTTTGGAGAATATTATTTATTAAATAATATTTATAATATCAATATAAATTTAAAATCATTAAATAATATTTATAGCATCGATGTGAACTTAAAGTCAGTTAAAATATTCTAAGTTTTTAATTAAATTTTTAGTATAATTTTAAAATTAAATATTTTTTTTATTTTATAATAATATATAAATATTAAATTTTTTTAAAACCTTTAAGATTTTAAAGCCTAAAACGATTAGTTTACATATTTTTTTTAGCCTTGAACCACCCTTAATCTTCTTAATCTTTAGGTATAAAGTACATAAAAATTAATCATAGAAACTTAATTGATGACAGCGCATAGAGTTCTGGTTTCAAATAAAATATAAAATCATTCATATGCATCAACCAATCATGATATAATAGAATAGAAAATTAAGATGGTCAATATAAAATTTAGAAGTTATGTTGGTCTGGTGGACTTTGTCAATTGCCTGAGAATCTTAGGGATTGTGGCCAAAGATTATGGACTTATTGTTGTGTTGAATTAAAATAAAAATTGGTTTATTATGATAACAATTTTTTAAATAGTTTGTCCGTGTACTTTATATATATATATATATATATATATATATATATAT
>Ga0209489_105282_pt1 | contig 22621 bp, 8 predicted proteins | sample SiratrowhiteBW_FD_187527 | JGI IMG/M metagenome (GOLD analysis project Ga0209489, IMG submission 187527) | Root nodule microbial communities of legume samples collected from California, USA - Siratro white BW (SPAdes) (version 2) | ecosystem: Host-associated > Plants > Roots > Nodule | place: USA...
ATTAAGGTTGGAAAAACTCGCAGGCATTGATTTAATATGGATGTCGGAGTTATGAACGCAGCTAACCACTTAGATGTACACGACTAACTAGTTATTTAAGGTTGGAAAAACTCATAGGCAGTGATTTAATATGGGTGTCGGAGTTATGAACGTAGCTAACCACTTAGATATACACGACTAACTAGTTATTTAAGGTTGGAAAAACTCACAGGCAATGATTTAATATGGGTGTCGGAGTTATGAATGTAGCTAATCACTTAGATGTACAAGACTAACCAGTTATTTAAGGTTGGAAAAACTCACAGGTAGTGATTTAATATGGGTGTCGGAGTTATGAACGTAGCAAACTACTTAGATGTACACGACTAACTAGTTATTTAAGGTTGGAAAAACTCATAGGCAATGATTTAATATGGGTGTCGGAGTTATGAACGTAGCTAACCACTTAGATGTACACGACTAACCAGTTATTTAAGGTTGGAAAAACTCACAGGCAGTTATTTAATATAGGTGTCGGAGTTATGAACACAGCTAACCACTTAGATGTATACGACTAACCAGTTATTTAAGGTTGGAATAACTCACAGGCAGTGATTTAATATAAGTGTCAGAGTTATGAACGTAACTAACCACTTAAATGTACACGACTAACCACTTTGACGAAATTGACGAAATTGATGAAATTGACAGAATTACCCTTCCGTATATAACAAAAGCAAACACATTCTCTCTTTCGCTGGTGGGCCCACATAACATGTCAAATGGGAGTAGGATAAATAGTGGTGTCAAAGTATTATTTTCCAAATTATTTAGGCTTTAAAATTAGAACTCTTGAATAAGTATCTTGAGACGGATTGAAAGTAATGCTAAGTATTATCCTAATCGTGCTTCAATTCAACGTCTCCTCTGCCAGAGTAGCATCCTAACAGTTTTTAATACGTTAATTTTTATTTTTATTGCGTTTATTTTTCTGTCAAAAGTCAAGTTGAAATTCTTCTTTTTATTCAATTATTTCTATTATTCTAGTTTCTTTTTTTAATTGAGATGATTTTAGAAATGTTTTTAAAAATGCAATATACATTTCACCTACTATAAAAAGAAATACAATATGGTTTTATTAGAAATGTATAAAAAAAAATTCAAGAAATGATTAATAATAAAAAGTTATTGATAAAGCTCGAGATAACTCTAAAAATAAGAATAAATAACTTTTGTTATTAGATTTGTTGATAAGGTTATGTTAAGTAATATATTTTTTTATATGATACATATATATTCACTCTTAAGCATGAGATATGTTAATATTATTCCATCATAATTTTATCATTTAAAATATTCAGGATAAATGATATGATGATGCTAGTAATATGCATAAATGATAAATGATGGAATGATTTCCGAACTATTCTTCAAAAAATATCCTTATATGTATTATGTATTGTTATTGTTATTAACAGTGCATTTTTATTGTTTAAGCGAAAGCAGTAGTTGATGTACATGTTATTGGTTCTTTCAAAATTTGAATATAGATGTAAATGTTGTATTATTACAATTATAAATTGTCTATGCACCTAAAATAGTTTATTTGGTTATAAAAATAATATCTATGCAAGAAAAGTAAATAACAAAATTGGCATATTAATTATATAAAGGTATTGTATGAAGTTTTCTTTTCAATTAATTTGTAATCTTTATATTCGATGTGACAATAGATTGGACGCTTTAACGAATATATAAAATTTGTTTGTAGTCCTCGTCTCATTTGGTTGGATTATGATTGAGGGATAATGATATATTCGTATTCGAGCTTTTTACTCCTCAAAGTCTTCATTAAATAATTTTATTTACAAAAGTTAAAAATTAAAATAAATAAAATATGGTATTATTAAGAACTTAATATAAAAAGATACATATTTTTTTCTCTTTAATACAAATTAATAATAAAAAATTATAATAATATGAAATTTCAAAATAAAATACCAGGTTTTAATAATTTAAAAGAAAAAAGAGTATAAGAACAAAATTGTATTCAATTTAAAAGTCTAATTACCTATACTTTACTAATATCTAATTAATCATATATTCATTAAACTATTCATACTTTACATATAAAATAGATTTACTTTGAAGATAAATAGCTATTAATCTACTTATACTTGCGAAACTATGTTGTTATTTTTTTACAACTATTAACAACATATTTTAAATCCGTTACATATATATAAATTAATTTTTGTTATCTCTTTTTCTCTGCTATTTTTACAGCATATTTGCACTATTTTAATCTTCTGATTTTAAAAAAGCACAATTTTGATCTAATTTTTAATTTCTTATTGTAATTAATCTAAGATTAAATCATAAAAATTCCGGAATACCAAAATAAAAAAATTAAAAGTTAAAGGGAAGTAAAATTTTATTTTATTCGTTACTTTGTAAACCATACCATAAATTTTTATTCATCGATAGCTTTAAAACATTTACTCTGACAAATCATGTTGCTATCTACAATATACTTAAAAGTTATTAACGTTTTCAATTGTGGTAAAGTTGAATTCAGCTTGGTCGATGATAAAATAATTGATCGTGGAAGAACTGAGTTAAAGAAATAAGTGAATATTTGAGAACAATATCCTAAAAAAGTAGAAACATTTTAAGAAATAAATACAAATATAGTTTGCAGGTTGTATATACGTAACTGATCTCTATCAGTGCATAAATTAAAATAATCCATTTTATCTCAAATTACAAATACAGTTTGCTGGCCAAACAATTTTATTTCACGTAATATATAAGGGCATTGCATTCTACACTCTCATATATTGATCTTGCACCTTCATAAAAATGAATTTCCAATTTTATCCCTAAAAATATATATTTTTGGAATGTATGTTTAGAACTGGAAATACATCTTAAAATATACAATCTAAAACATATTAATATATTATGAAATACTCTGCAATGCATTTTCATATTAAAAATGCATTTTAAAATAGATTAATACATTATGTATGGATTATACATTTTGAATATATTTAAAGAATATATATATATATATTTAGATTTGGAATAATTTTTAATTTAAAAATTGATTTTGTAATACATTTCTAGATCTAAAATGTTTATTCTGAAAGATATTATTCGATTTTATAATCTAAAATATATCAATATATTTTAAATTTTATATTCTAAAATATTTTAAATTCGATTTTATATGCAATTCAAAATATATTTTTTCAGTTTTGTCATTGCACCCTCTCATGAGGTGCAAGTTTAAAAACATGGAGTACAAAATACCATCTCCAATAAATACTACTAAGGCGTGCAAAAAGCTTTTAAACCTTCCCAAGAGATGTTTGAGTTAAGGAATAAATTTAAATTAAATAGGCAATTGCTTATTGCACTCCATCAAAATATCTGAATGGATATTTATATCCTTGTTAATAAAATAAAAGAGGTTAGAATATTCCAAAAAATATTTTCCGAGAGAGACTCAAATGTAGGAGGTGTGAAATGTCTTACAGAAAACATTTTCTGTAAAAGATTTTGTATTATGAAAGACGTTTTTCGTAAGAGGATTTTGTATTATAGAAAATATTTTCTATAAGAGGTTTTTGTATTATAGAAAACGTTTTTCATAAGAGAGTTTTATATCATGGAAAACATTTTTCATAAGAGGGCTTTGTATTATGAAAAATGTTTTTCATAAGAGATTTTTATATTATGGAAAATGTTTTCTGTAAGAACTTTTTGATTATGGAAAACATTTTCCATAAGAGGTTTTTGTATTATAGAAAATGTTTTCCATAAGTCATTTCACACACTCCACAACCTATTTCGGAATTCGTTTTTCAGAAGCCATTTTCAAGATACGAATACTACAATAACCTTATACTCACTTTGCACCCCCCTATATGATGCGAAAACAAAAGCCACTTACCTTACCTTCCACTCACGATGACGTTGTCGGAGAAACTTTCTTTACAACACCCATCACCACGGTCGCCGGAAAACATCCACACCACTTAACAACATCCACTCTATCACTCTCCTTTTAAATATTCTGGCAAGAGTGTTTATGGTATTATGATATTCTGATGGGATGCAGAAAGCAAATGTAGGGGTGCAGAAAGCAATTACCAATTAAATACTAATAAAATTTGCTTGGGTCTGCTTGATGATAAATGGGCCCCGCCTAGTTGAATAAGGATATCCTAATTATTGGGCCGTGAACTTCATGCTATTTATATTATTCTTTTATTTTGTGTCTCTATATTTTGTAAAATAAATAAAATTTAATAATAATAGTTTTATAAAAGGAAAATAAGGGATTCGTAGTACATAGTATCATTAAATTATTTGAGTGATTAATAATATGGGTGTACTACCTGTGTTATTATTTTTAATATCTTTTATAATTTTTTTAATTTTTTTAATTTTAAAATATAGTTAAAGATAAAATAGACATATAAAATAAATCCAACAAATAGAGAACTTTTTTATATATTATTATACATGCTATATATACTTTCCATTTATTTCTTTTTATTTAAAATATTATACTATTTTTTATTTTTTATTTTATTTTCTTAAACATTGTTACCTCCTTTGCGTTCGGGGTATACTACCCACTCTTTTCCACTTTCACTCTACCATTCTCGAGACAATGCTTCTAATATCATAATGGTTAAATTTAAAACAAGTTTATTTCTTGTCAATTAAATTTAAATAGTTTTTACTTTTTTTTTACGTGATCTCTCTTTCTTAAAACGTTTTAACAGAAAATATTTATTTTAAAAGTATTTTTAAAATATATTTTACGTTCTTAACATTTTAGAAAATACTTTATATAATACTATTGACTTTTTTTGTTATTAAAAAAAATACTTTTCATACTATTAGGAAAACAAAAATGTATTCTAAAAAATATATCTTCTAATTTGGAATATTGAATGTGATACATTAAGTTTGGACAAAGTTGACTGCAAGTTATATTGTTTTTTATCTTTTATTCTAGATTTATTTTTCATCCACCAATAAAAAAAAACTATCACTTGTTTTCTCCGTCCTATGAACACAGTTATGTTATTTTGTGGAATGTGACGGTTTTATCTACCAGTTGAAAAATAAATATTTATAATATTATTAAAACAAATATTAAAAATAAAACAGAAAAATAAATGCGTAAAAAATTAATAAAATAATGTTTTTATTAATTATTATATATTGAAAAAACAAGTATCGAAGGATAAAATAGAAAATAATAATGAAAAAAATTATAAAATAATTATAGATGATAAATAACACAAACGATGTGATCAAATTTCTTCTTTTATTGAGTTGAGGATTAGAGATCCTTTGTTAACTTCTGCTAATTTTTTTTATCGACAATCGATGTTTTGAAATATGAAAAATAAATATTCTCTTTCTTGCTACAATTTTGTGCCTGTAACGTAATCAGATCTCAGCCCTCCACGTCAGCAGATCAAATCATCCAACACGGGAGAGCGGGTGAGAGTACGAACCGTGTCCAACGGCACTGCAGAGGGCGTCAGTTTTTCCTTCTTTGTTTGGCTGACGAAGCATAACAACACAACCTGATCCTGCTTCTATTTCTAACCATTTGAAAGTAAAATTTTCAACTACTCAATTAAAAATTATTTCATATTTTATTTCAAATAGGGTATTAGTAAAATTAAACAAATTGATTTAATATTTTATGTGTAATCTTATTATTATCATTTTTGTCAAAATAAATTATTATATAATATTAATGAACTTTAACTTTTTATATTCGTTTCAATTTATTACTTTGTTTGAGTTTAAAGGAAATTCAAAATAATTTTTTGATAACTAGTTAAACGAGTAATACTTTTTTTCAAATAATCTACGACAATGATATCCATGGATATACATATTTTTTAAAATTGTATAATTAATTTTACTAATAAAAGAATCACAGATAATATAATGAAATGTATGATCTAATAATTTAAAATTAAAATTAAAATTATTCTTTTAGATTATAAGAAATAAAGAAACTTGAGGTTGAGTTACTAACTCAATTACTAAGAGCATGAGTGGTTTCTCTGAATCAAATTTAGTCAATATTTTTCCAATTCAACCAAATTTATTCGAATTAGATTTTTCATTTTATTTGGGTTGGATAAGATTATTAGGTGGAATAATGAACAAAATTATTACATTTTAAAAACAAATTAAAATACTTTTAATATTTCTTAATTTTTATTAGGTATCATTGCATAAATAATATTTATAAATTAAACCATAAAATTATTTTTCTAGTACATTTTTTAGACAGTTAACATTCTTATTATATATTCATTATGAGTTAAGTTCATTAGTTTTAAATTACATAAATTTACTATTCAGTCTAATTTTAATTTTATATATATATATTAAGTAAAACCTAACTCAATTCAATCATTTTACCTAATTCACAAAAACAATTATATATCAAGTGCAACTCAGTAAAATGATAATCATGGCCACTTAATTTCTTGATTTTTGAGTATACACTCATTTCTTTTCCGCAACAAAATTTAACCTCAATTGTTGCTGCTCATTTTTCTTTGCTCTTGTCAAGCTCTAACAGTTTGAAACTACTTGGAACATACATATAATTAGTTTATCTTTAAATCAAAAGTTAAAGTCACATAACAAATTTTATCCTGAGAAATTTCTTCGTCCTCACTGGTTCATTGCTTGATGCCTAGATTTATACCTTGTTTGATCTCTTCGTTCCCCATTTTCCTAGTTGACCTATATGATCAAGAATTGAATTTTCCCTTTGAAGATTCTTATATGGTGTAGAATAAACCCTAAATCCTAAAGTGCATACCCTCACATTATATATAAATATATTATTTTTGTTTAGAAGTATTCTCATGGTTCAACTTTGAACCAGTTAATTGTTGTTATTATGATATTATAATGTGATCAGAGTTGTGTAAATAATTTAATGGCAACCATACCCGTTGGACCTAATAATAAATAGACAAGTGCAACACTTAAGTGCTACCAATTAATGGTAAAATACCTACCTCATTGGATATTTAACTCTGATTTATGTTTTTTAAACTTAGAAATAGTGATATGCATAGTTTGAAATACTATAGTCAATGGAGAGCCACTTGGAGATTAATTTTTACAGGGTAATGACAGGGATCTCTGCTGGCAAACCTAGTAGTTCTGAAGTGTCATCACTCATCACGTTCTTCTTGGTCAATATAGTAGATTTCTCTTGGTCTCCAATTTGGAAGGAGCCAACAATACATGTGTAAACACGAGGGAACCTAGTTAGTCTATTAGGGTTTCTGCTTTGGCCCTTCACCACACATTTTATTCAGCTTTGCTGCTTTTATTTTGAAACTACTATATCAATTTCTTTAATGCAGAATATATAATTCATTTGAATTTATTAAAACTTATAAATTAGAAAAAAAAATCATTGAATGAGAAGTAGAGTTCATCTCATAATTTGTGATTTCCAATACATTTTAATTTATATAAAAATATACATTAAAAAAATGGGTTGCTAGTGCTTTACTTTTCTTCTTGGTCAATAATATAAGCGAAATTTGACTTAATTAATATAACTTGAATTAAACCTAAGTTGCTTAAGTTAGATTGAGATTGAGTTTTATAAATGAAAATACATAGCTAAAGAACATATTATTAAAAGTTATTGTTATGTTCCTTAACGGAAAATAATTATCAAAATAAATCAATATTATTAATAGACATTTTAGGTATTATTTTATGCATTATTCTCTATAATTTAATATTTTAATAACAACCGTTTTAATCTTCATAGTTTTTTTTCTTTTTTGTAATTGATGAATTTTATATGTACCATTTCCATTTTATTAATTAAGGAAAGTGAAATTAATTAATTCATTGTAAAAATATAAAACCAAAACCTCGTTTTGAAAACAGAATTTGAAAATAAATTTTGACCCTAGTTTGAAAACCCTAAAACGTTTTAGATTTTTCTTTTGGGTGGCATGAAGGGACCAGGGTGTGTGCTCATTTTGATGCCGACAGTAATGCCACCTAAAACTTTCTATATTACTCCATTTCAATCAAAATTGTCATTATGTTCATGTCTTCTTTCGCATGTTAATGATTATTTGCACTGTTTTTGTTACTCATGCCCTAGAGGACTAGCTAATTAACACTCAATATCATACAACATTTCCAAGAACACATGACGTACCCAAAATTTCAAGGGTTCATTTTTTTCTGCTATAAAGCATGAATAATGAATCTGTCTCACTTTGTTATGGATATTTAACATTCTGGATTTGTTTTAGAGAAAATATTAAAGGGATTCAGGAGGATTGAATTATTTGCAAACTTATTATCATGATACTATTTTTAATTTAAAATTTTAAGATAATAAGTTTATGATTTTTTTTTCTCTATATATACGAGCTTTTCTTATTCATTTTATGCAATCTGAAACTTCAAAGTCATATTTGCCTCTAATACTAAGGAGATTCACAGCATAGGAATAATGAGTAAATTTATATAAAAAATTATGAGAAGCCTTTTAGTATATAAAAGTTTAAAAGGATGAATTTGTAAGTTTTTTGTTTTTCATATGCTCATTTCTATGTATATGAGACTCTTAAGTCACACCTTGCTCCATGGAATGCAATTCAAAAGTATTTTATTTAGTGTAAAATAAGGTTAATTTCGTTTTCCCCACCTTCTTTTTCTTTGTTTTTCATGTAAAGGAAAATGATGTGTGAAGTTTGATTACTCCGACGCTTGGTGATAAGTATGGGCTACACTTCCTTGTGGTCCTACTCATATATACCTTAACTCTGATTCATAACTTTAAAGGTGATGAACTTTGTAAGAAACTTTATATATATGATTCCTTTGTGTGATAAAAAAACAAAACCAATTTCCATCAGTTACACCTTATCTCTTCTTTATTTGATACCAACATGATTTGGTCATGTACGTGTGTGAATGCGACTTTTTTATCGTCACCTGAATACAATTATTTATAATGAAAACAACTACTATATTATATAATAATAATAAGCAGGTTTCTATTACCATTCTGATATAAACTGAGAAGGATATAGAGTTTTGTAAATTTTTTTCTTTTTGGTATGATATAAAATGAGAAAGAGAGATTTTCAGGTGTAACTACCAATCAGGGGCAGTTTCATAATTTTGTCTTGGTCTTTGTTTGAAGTTTGAATTGATGTTATAAAAATCACATGCTAAGAGGAAAGACACATTTGGCACTTTAGACAAGGATCTCCTTCCAGTCCAATGAGTACTGTGTGATACTTTGTTTCTGGTGTTAGAAATATTAACTAAATTATGCTTTCTATTCAGAGACTATTCTCTTTCGAAACAAAAATTACTGAAATCAAGTTTTTTTTTTTCAATAATTCAAATTTTTTTCATGATTGAAAATAAAACTTTGATTAAGATTTGAATTTTCGTAATGTTACTTTCAATATAAAGTTAACTATCTTGAGAAGAAAATTATTGTTTTCATTTCTAATGATTTTTAACAAAGAATTAAATTATAACAAAATATGTTGAATAGACGCAACTATTTCTTCATTATATATATATATATATATATATATATATATATATATATATATATAGTGATGTTTATTTTGGAATTATCATGTGTTTTTTATATAACTCTTTTGCGTTATTCTCTTCACTTTTTTGTCATTTATTTTTTTCTTACTAGTGCAAACTATTTAATTATGGTATTTTTCAAAGATAATTATTAGTGGATAATCATAAAAAAATGCATGGCAGTAAATTTTAACTTAACTTAAATTTTTAACGAAGATTGCAAAAGAACGTTTTATATATATATATATATATATATATATATATATACGAGAGACAGAAATTCCATTTTCTTATGCCATTCTATTTTCTCTCGCTCCTAAGGTAACATTTTTTCTCTTGTCATCTTCATTTTTTCTTTGTTTTTGATTGCTTAGCAAGATGCTTAGTAGGACGACAAAAGTTGCTATGATAACAGTGTAACACCTAAAATGGCATTTGAAAATCTGTGTTACGTCATATGTGTGTTTGAAAGAACGGATGATGAAGAGAACATTGATGGCTATACAAAGAATGATAGCGAGAGAAGTGAAGAAGTTAAATCACTGACACGCAACCAAGAAAAATATATACTCTAATTCTTAAAATAGTCATGCTCTCTTCCTCTAAGTTGTCGTTTCGGGACATTTTTCTCGAACGAGCTAGTTATCAAAGGCAACACAAATAAAAGGGTCGAGTTGGGAATGGGTATGGAAATTGGTTTTTCTTTTCTAGCATTTTTTTTTTCTCTGCTTCCATTTTCTAGGACTCAATTTACGGGATTTAAATCCAAAATAATAAAAGGGGATTGCGAGGAAGAAAGAACCTTGGTGTCTAAATATAAACATATTTACATCAAACGTTCTCAGAGTTCGACGTAAAACTCCATAAATATCGAGTTGTACATCAGATCCCAAGCCTCCTACGTAAAATAGTTGTACTTACTAATGAAAATGTCATGGTACACTTTTTTCATCGTTTTTTTTTTTTCAATATAAAATGTGCGATATGATAGACTAACTTTACACGGGTGATTGGATCATTAACTTTACACTGGTGATTGGATCATCAGGTAGTCTGACCTAATAAACACTCCTAATTATTTTAAATATTATATATTAAAATATTCAAACATAATTAATAATAAGTTAAAAATTATATATTGCTAGTCATTTATATAAAAACATATATATATATATATATATATATGAATGAGTAGATACACGTTGAATATCAATTATTTGTAAGTTGATATTAAAGATGGCATGAAGAAACTTTGTCTCACAATGTTAGCAATGTAACAATAACTATAAAATAGTAAAGTAATGGAACCTTTTAGAAGCAGCAAAGTAGTTAAGTAGAAATAAGTAGCATTATGGTAATTAAGTAGTTATCAATATGGCAAGGAGAGGTTAATCTTCCTTCGTATTGGTACATTGTGGTGCTAGTTCGAGCTCAATTATTTCTTTTGAACATCTTTTCGACGTGTGGTTTTCTTCTTGTTTGACGTGTAAAGTAAGATTTTTTATCTTTGGTGAATAGCATCTCTTAAAGAACCCTTGTACAGAACCAATCGCGGCTTGTGAAGATGGTCTCCCACATATTCAAGAACACATGTGATTCATGTAAAAGAAAACAACACGGAAATAAAGGGAAAATAGGGAGTAGAAAACATGAAAGAATAAATATTATTGACAGAAAACTAAAAAACATGTTACACAACCAAAAATATACGAAAAAGAGAAAGAATAGAAAACTATGCTTAAGCCTGAAAAAGGTGCGTTGGAGCGTGATGGAAAAAACAGAAAGAAAATGACTGACGCGTTGAGTGAACAAACATGACCCTAAGCGAATCGTGTAAAAATTTGATTTTATTTTTTGTTTTTCTTTTGAGATTTGATAGTCCCCTTCAAGTTAGGAGTAAATATAGATCATACTCAAAAGTTACGGAAAGACGAAGGAGGAAGAAATTTGGTTAAGATGTCACTTTGTTTTGTTGGAGATTGAAACAATTTTATAAAAGTTTGATAAGACTTTGGTGAATTTTGTCTCACAAATTAACAGTTAATTTATGTGTCCTTAGTTCTTTCATCAAAGACTTGATTTGAAACCATTTGAGTGTTGGATTGATTATCAGGATACTAATTTGATTTGAAGCAATTTGAATATTAGATCGATTATCAGGATAAAGTAATGGTTGTGTGTGTTAGATTTGAAGATATTATATAAGCTAATTGAGTTGTTGAGTGTCATAAGTGGTGATAGCAAGATCTTTATACTAAAGAAATTATGGAGACAATTGACTACTTCTTTTACTTCCGAGATACAAGAGAATGGTGGAAATTAACAATGTATTTACTGAGAGAATAATGATAATCAGGGCACCGCACCTAATCTGAATTACTAAAAGGCTTTAAATCGAATTTTACTATTAGTAATAAGAAAACTTCCCTCGAGACAAACATTTACATTTTATTAAGAAGAAAAAAAGTGTATTTTTTTTCGATTTAAATGTATTCTTTTATTATTTCTTCTTATCTCAAATCCAATAAAATATGTTAGATCTTCAAGATTTTGTTATCATAAAAGATTTAATTAAGATTCTGTTATCATAAAAGATTTAATTAATCTAGCAAAGTGGTAACATTATTAATTTCGCAAATATAATTTCCTATTAAAATGGTAAATTGTAATTTTTGAATTAGAAAATTTTAAAACTAAAGAGTGATCAACAAAAGTCTATTCAAACTTATGTGAGAGAAAAATCAAAAGCTTTGCATATCACTATCTACTCTAGTGTTTATAATTTAAGTTTATAAAGAGATTTGTGTATTTGTGTGAATGGCACTTTTACTTTTATCTTTTTATTTGTGTAAATTTTAATTTTGTTGTTTATTTTAATCTTTTTTCTTAAAATATTATATTTTTATTTTATTGTTTTTAATTTACTATGAAGAAAATTGGATTCATTTAAGATAAATATAATTTTTTATTACATAGTCTTTTTTTTAGTGACATGTTATATGCGTATAACATTAACAATAATAACTTTGTAACGTTTACATCACATGTATTTCGTATCCTAAAAATAGGAATGAAATTGATATACACATAAAAAAATACAAATCGAGTTCATATAATCGGAGATATGAAACAAATGTATACCATACTTAATATCAGAATCAAATACCTGTAATTAAATAATGTACATGACTTAGTTAAAATTATGGTATTAAAGATATTATTTTAGTTTAATATAATAATTTTATCCTGAACGATTTTGGTGATTAAAGAAAGATGTCTATAAATTATTATAACGAAACTGGATTCCAACTTGAATAGGAAGAATATATGGAATACAGTTGGAACAATTAATATCCAATGAACTTGCTTTGTTTATTAAGAGACTTTCAAGTTCTTATGAAATTTAAAGATAGTTTCATTAGTAGTGGTACGTGTTTTGGAGGTTATTTCTTAATAGATTACCAATCCAGTCTAACCTAATTAAAAGAGATTTCCAGCTAACAAATTGTTGTGCCCTTTTTATCAAGAATGTGTAGAATTTGTTCAACACTTGTTTGTCACATGTAAGGTGGCCTAAAAAGTATGAGACCAGTGTGAGAGGTGAGTTAAGAATGTCACTGTTAGACATGACTCTATTATTGTCCACTTTCATAGCTTCTATCTTGTGATCAAACGTCATTGCATGGAGATTTGGAACCACAGGAATAAGACGATTTTCAATAAAGGGATAATGGATGTTGTAACAAATTTTACTCTTGCTCAACTAAAGTGTTGGTTATGGGTTAAGCATAAGTTTTAGAGAATCTCATTTTTTTTATTTGGACTGGCATTTCTCACCACTAAAGTGTCTCGACTTTTTAGTTTAGACACTTTAGTTTGTGTTAGAGGTGTTTGTTGGGGGATCTACTTAGCGAATAGCTCACTTACTTTAATCAGTTTTACAGTATTGGTGTTTAACTGTTTTGCAAGTCACTTTAGGAAGGTGTGCAAACTAAAGTCTATCGCAGATAGGTGTAGATAAATTTAAGTGTGGTGATCAATGCGGGGTTATATATATAGTGCGCTGCCAGTGGGGGGAGGATCTATTATTTTTGGCCTATTTTCCTACGCCTACTCGGTAGGGTTGTTAAGAATAGCAATAGGTGCTTCTTTTTCTTAACTATATCTTATTTTTTTAATCTGGCATTATTCTCCTTTTTGGGCATTGAGTTTCTTGATTCCTGGTTCCTTTAGCTTGTAAAAGAGTTAAAAGAGTGCTTATAAGTTGACAACCTTAGGTGGCATTCCACCCGGTTGACAACCACACGTAGTACTTACGTGGCAAATTTCGTCTAGCGTGGCGTTCGGGTGAAAAAATAGGGTTTCACAGCTTCCTTTCAATTTGGTTCTTTGAGTGCCACAGCCCCACCATTCGAGTTTCACTTTCATTCTGTTTGACCTCCACCATTTTAGTTTCACTTTCATTCCGTTTGACCTCCACCATTTTAGTTTCAGTTTCATTCTGTTTGACCCCCCACCATTTCAGTTTCACTTTCATTCCCTTTCAGTCCAGCCATCTTCTTATTTACAGACGACGGCACCGGATTTAAATGTAATTTGGTCATTGGATTTGTAAATCCTAAACCAAACTAGTGATGACTGTTACTACAATTTCGTCATTTTATTTGTAAATCCTTCACTTTGGTAATCGTTATTGTTAGTCTAATTTTGTCATTGTACTTATAAAGTCTTAACTTTGACAATGATTATAGTTTTTCATTGTGGGACTGAGTGTTTAACCTTATTTATATAAGTGTTTAATGTTATGTATCTAAGTGTTTAACTAAGAATTGCACCGCTTATGAGTAAATAGTACTGAAAAGCCCACTGCAACGTTTGAGACTTCTAACTGTTTAACCTTATATACTTAAGTGTTTAACTGGACATTACTTTCTGACCACACTTCCAACCGACCATCTAAGTGTACCAATGGCCACCCAAACTGAAGTATTCACATGTTTTCAATTGTGGGACGAATAAATAGGTCTGCCATTCGTTGATCCTATAACTCCCTATCACTGTCATAACTAAGTAATGGCTAGTACTCAAATACCCATTGCCACCACTGGACAATTTAAGTGTTTAACCTTATGTGGTTAAGTGTTTAACTGTGCATCAGTTTTTGACCACACACACTCAAGGAACCATCTAAGTACACCCCTGACCTCACAGCCATATGTAAAATTGACATCTTTAACATTGTGCGACTACGATTCAACGTTCCTCACCACGTTTTTCTCGTCACCGTCACCCTCCACCGCTCCCAACAGCCATCGAGCGCAACCAAAGGTTCTTGCTTTTTCCCTCAAAGAGAGTGCAAATACCAACCGCTAAGCACCCAAAAACCTTTGGTTTTTCCTCACACACAGCTTCTCCTACGATTCAGCGTTCCTCACCACGTTTTTTCTCGTTGTCGTCGCCCTCCACCGCTTCCAACGGTCGTCGAGCACGACCAAATATTCTTGCTTTTTCCCTCAGAGTATGCAAATACCAAGCGCGAAGCATCCAAAAACCTTTGGTAACGGTCGTCGAGCACAACCAAATGTTCTTGCTTTTTCCCTCAGAGTATGCAAATACCAAGGGCGAAGCATCCAAAAACCTTTGGTTTTCAAATGGCAGGCGTGAATGACCTTCCTATGTTTTGGAAAATTTTAACAATGGAACCATTATACCCCTGCCCTATCATTTACCATTTTTGCCCCTAGTGCCACATCATAAAAAAATGCTACATTACCGTTGTAATCTGATTATAGTATACATGAGGTTAGCAGAGAAACATTTTCCGAATTAAAATACTCATGAAGTGCTTCTTTTTATTTAATTTATTTTTGACTATAATAACTTTGTAACGTTTACATGACATCTATTTCATATCCTAAAAATAGGAATGAAATTGATATACACATAAAAAAACAGAAAATTAAGTTAATCGGAAATACGAAAAAGATGTATACCATACGTAATGTCAGAAACAAATACGAGTAATTAAATAATGTACTGACTTGTACAAGTTTGATGGATACAGTTAAAATTATCGTATTAAAGATATTATTCAGTTTAATATAATAATTTTATCCTGAAACATTTTGGTGATTAAAGAAAAATGTCTGTAAATTATCATAATGAAACTAGATTCAAACTTGAATAGGAAGAAGAATATATGGAATACAGTCCCTGCAACAATTAATATCCAATGAACTTGCTTTGTTTATTGATAATAAAATTCCAAAGCTTAACCTAATACAAATAATTGAATCAAATTATACACAAACTTGAAATACCCTATTGCTCTCAAGTTTAACATGCACTTCCTCCACCTCCTCCGCATCCTCCACCTCCACCACCTCCCCCTCCACCACAAGCTCCTCCTCCACCACCTGCACTAACAGCAGTGCCACCAATAATCCCACCCATCATCATTTGGTTGTGACGATGATGGTTGTTGTGGTGAAGATGATGGGTGTTGTGGTGGTCAAAACCACCACCGCCACTTCCAGATCCTCGTCTTCCGGTAGCCAGTCGACACAACGTCGTGAGTATTACAAGGAAGGCGAATACGCAAACAATAACAATGACAAATATTACGAATGGTTTCATCTCATAGAATGCCAAAGTGCTTATTAAATTTTCATAGCACTCCCACTGCACCATATATATAGCTGACTTTGTATCGTTTATGTTGACTTGTCTTTAGGAGAAGCTGCTTCGCATGCTACGTTAGTTTATTCTGCAAGATACGTAACTTCTTACGCGTAGTTTTGGTTTACACGAAATAGTAATCGACGTTGACCAAGACTCGGTCGTTGGACCAATTTTCTTTTAAACTATTTTAATATAATTATTACTTTAAAAATGTATCAGTTTATATATAAACTTATGAACTGAATCAATCTAAACTTGTTGAAACTTTAGACTAAAAAGATCTAGTTCTATTTATATAATTTTCTTTTACTTTTATGATACTTTTGCATGATTTGTAATTTGTTGGACTGATTAAAAGTGAGATATATTTTGAAATAAATGAAAATTTTTATTTTGCATTCTCTCTCTCATTCACACCACTTCAAACCACGTATTATATGGAACATTTTTCGAATAAAATAAACTTCTCGATTAGATAAATTTATTAAGAACTGGAATGTTATTTAATATAATTAATTAAACAAGAAAATGACTTGGAAAGGAGATGAATAAGATATTTATAAGTAATGAGATAAGTCAAACTCATACAAACATCTATATTATTTTTAATCTAAAATTTTAATACAAGGAATTTATATGGTTTTTTCATATATTTTTAAGTGTGAATCGCTTTTAGGTCTTTATATATATCCTATAAGATGAATCATCAATTCTATTAATGTTATTATAATTTTTTATTTATCGAAAAGATTCAGTAGAAGAATTTAATAACAATGTGACATAAGTAAAAATTATATAAGAGATTTGTACCATCATGAACTCAAAATCGTAAAATAACAAATTTGTGCCTTTCTTTAATTTTTTTTCATTTAGATTCAAATTTATATTTAAATTCCTAATTATGTAAACTGATATTCTAAAAAAGTAATAATATATAAGAATAAGTTATTTTATCAATTTTTAGTTATTTTTATTTCATAAAATATTTAATTTATTAATTTATATTTATCTATAAATTTTTACATCTTGATTTCTTAATTTGATATTATGTATAATTTGTCTTTCTCTTGTTCCATATAAACCTTTTACTAATGCATACTATTACATTTTGTTAAGTATTGTTGTAAAGACGGCTAAAAAAATTAATAAACTAACTTCCGGAGGCGTGATAAAATATCACTGTCCTTAAGGACTTCTTCTCAGTTAAAACTGAGGATCTCAAAAGTAGTGTTAAGACTTTTATCCGGCAAGTGTACCGAGTCACAAGTAGTATAAATTTATAAAGTAAGGATGTCGATCCCACAGAGAACAGTTTTGTTTTAAATTTAAGCGTCACTACTCACTAAGTAAGTAAAAGTTTTACGAAGATTTGATGATAAGTTGAGTCAAGAACGTAAAAGAACAATTAAAAACAAGTAACAATTGAAAAACGGAGTTTGGAAAATCTAGAAGGACTTTGGGATTGAACTTCATCTCTTTCCCTCATTCGTATTTTGGAATTGATAAATAAATGCAATATTCGTAACTACTCTCAATTGATACACAAATTAAAATCATTCACACCGATTCCTCTGATATGAAATTCATAAGGAAATCTCCTAAACACTGATTCCTCAGCTATTTAGTAAATTACCCAGCGTTAAGAACGGATGTAATACGCAATCAATATATCAAAACCTATCCCTAGTATTCCAATATATCGACTATTTTTATCTAGGTTGGAAACTCAAAAATACTTTCCAGTTAAGTTTAAGAATCAAAATCGAGACTCTATTGATCAAAATAAAATCAAGCATTAAGCATAAGATGAAAATAGCAACGGAGTAGAAACTGAATATTATATTTAAAATCACCAAAATACAAATGAGTTCAAGAAGTTTCATTCAATCCCAAAGTTGCGGAACTTAACTACTTATAGTAGCCATTACACTTCAAAGAAGAAAGATTGCCAAAAGAAGAGCAGGAATCCTCAGTAGTTCTTGTTCTTTTCCGCTCTCCAGTTCCACCCAATCCAGATCCCCTTTCTAAAACCCTAAAATTCCTTTTAACGCGTTCTTTCGGGCTCTGGATAAGTGACTTTTCGCTCGGGCGAAAACACTCGCTTGGGCGCAAATTTGATGTGCTCTCTGGACTGATCTCGCCCAGGCGAAACCATCCTCGCTTGGGCGAGATTTTGATGTGCTCACTAGACTGATCTCGCCCAGGCGAAACCATCCTCGCTCGAGCGAGATTGCCTCGCTCCATTGTCGCCTGGGCGAATCTTCAACATGAATAACTCTTCTTTTCAAATCTTTTCTATTTCTTCTTCTCATGCAATTTCCAAGCTCTAGTTTCCTTCATTCTTATCACCTGAAATTCACAATAATTAAGATCATATATCTTCTCTTGACTCATGACTCAAATTAACAAAGTAAATCCAAAAACTTTCAATTCAGAGGTGATTATTATCATAACGATCACTTAAGCCCACAAAAACTCCAATTTATAATGTATAAAAAACACTAAAAAATGGTACTTATGAACTCCCCCAAACTAGAATCTTGTTTGTCCTCAAGCAAAGTAATTGGACTCACACAAAATATTTTCCAAAACAAAAACAGTGGTTGTTCAAAAATCAGACCCATGGTTCAATCATCAGGCAACATTCGTTTTCAAAACAAGAATTTAAGAGAGATCAGATATTCTAAGTCAAATCAAAGTAGGAACAAGACACAATCAATCTCCGAGAGAATTAACTCAAACAAAGACATGATAATGTAATTGAGGAATTTCTCTCTTAATATCTCACAGGGTAGTGTCTCTCTCAACTTCCACTGATTCTGCACAAATGAAAGTTGCCTTTCATTTTAAGTCAAATCACAAACACACAATCAACATGGATCTTAAGGTCTTTTAATGGTTGTAATGAGGCTGGGCTATCAAGAACATTGGCTTTTCAGATAACAAAGTGCATACTTCAAACAAGGAGAACGTATCTACAATTGAAACAAAATTTCCCTTAGACAGGATTAATCTACCAACTCTTGATTTCATCCAACCAATTTTTATTTATTTTTTTTTTGAGTAATTCACTCTTTTGTTTATATTTTTTTTTTTTTTTTTTTTTTGAGTAGAACAAAAGAGTGAATTATCTAACCCATTTCTTTACATAGCCAGCATCTCAAAGCTAAATCAACCTTTCCCATTATGAAAATTTGCAGCTATGTTCTCCTTCCTCAAGCATGCTATAAAGGTAGAAAATCAAATATCAATTGAAGGTTAGGGTGCAACAAAGAAAATTTCAGCTCAAGAGGTTATCAAAAGAATTGGTTATCAACTATACTGGGTTGGCTTTTTGGCTCTGGGTTGAAATATCTAAATTCAAAAAAAATATGCCTTAATCATCTCCAAGTTCTCATATGTAAAGTAAAATAACACAAAAAATCAGGCAACAACAACTTGATACATTACTCAGTGGAACTCTCAACTTTTAACTGTTTCAGGGTTCACAACTCACTTGGCTAATTTGTTTTAATTCCTCAATTTTTATCAAGCCTTGTTCTAGTCATAACCCTGTTCAATTTTCATGCATTAATCACCCACTCAACTTAACTCAAGAATTCTAATCTCCTAAAAATTTTCTAATAATAAGCTTATCTGACTTAGAACAATCATGAGTTTAATTTCTATTCAACCACATACTTATCTAACTATCACACATTACATAGTCCTAGCAAATTACAATATTCAGATTACATAACCAGAATTATATAAAGATAGAAATCAGTCTCCCCTCATAATCCGATCAAGATCTGTATCAAAGTCTGCATCCTGATCCTCTGGTGCAGCTGTAGAAGTGCTTGCTCCACCTCCTCCAGAAAAATGAGGCCTTCCCCCAGGCCATGCAGCATACTGAGTAAATTCCTTAGGAGTCATCCACGGATTTTGTTGGCCTTCAGGAATGCCATTATACAACCCCTAATGAATATATGTATTTGTCCTATGAACTGAGCTGATCTGTGAAGTCATATGACCAAAATACATCCTATTTGCTCTCTGCTCCTGTTCAAAATATGCTCTATCTACTCTTCGGTCCAGCTGCATCTGTTCCATAGAAGCTCTGATGACTGACAGCTGGTCATATATCATGGCATTAGTGGGTTGAGCAGCTGAAGATTCTCCATGCTGAAACTGCTGCTCTTCCACATGAGGAGGGAAATGGTGGTTGTTGAGCCTCCTGAGGATTCTCTTCAGAATTCGCACAAAATTGCAGGATGTACCTTGCATCAATGGTAGGTCTAATCTTCAATGTGGGGTTGACCTCAACACCATGTGATGCACATAAGGCTGTAATCAATACAGGGAAGCCTAGAGATCCTTTGGCTCTTTCATTTCTGGGATTGATCTCTAGGTTAGCAAATTTGTGTATCTCATCAGATATAATCCTGGCCACGTTTACCGAGTAGTCCTCTCTCCAGATTGAATATACCAGATAGCACCTAGGCATATTCATGTCTGATACATGCCCTATGGGTACTATATTTGCCAGAATAAATGTCATCCACATCTGAACAATGGTCTTCATATCCTTTCTCTTTATCCTAAGGGGTTTACCTGTAGGTCCTACTTCATATCTCTGACCCCTCAGACATAAAGCTCTTGAGACTACAGTATCATCAAAACCATCGTACCTCCCCCTCAACCTTTGATACATGCATAGATCATCATCACGAAACTGGAGAGGATTACCAAGAAGGTTGTTAATGGATTGAGGGTCAAATGGCACCCATATCCCTTTGACTCTAGATCTTCTTTCCTCTACAGGCTGTCTCTCCCCCAAACATTGGCATAAAATTCATAAACAATTTCTGGATCAAATTTGGGAGGTGGACTAGCCAGAGTCATCCAATTCCTTCTCATGAGGCCCTGCAGAAATTCATCATATTCTCCTTCATTCAATTTTACCCGTCGCTCAGGAATAAATGACCAGCTCTTGATATTGTCATATCTTTCCTTTTTCTCTGCATCTATGAAGACTTGCCCTAAGGACTGATCACCAGATGGGTTTGTCCTTACTCTTTTGCCTTTAAAAAGGAGATCAGATGCACCTCTTGAGGTTCCTGCTGCTGTTGACTTAGTTCTCCCCATCTGCAAAATACACACAAGCTTTCCAAGCACTATCAATTATAGCAAGTCTATACCTTTTTATACTTATCTCTTATTCAATCATTCATAAGGCATACATTATATCAAACACTTGGCATGCAGAATTTCAAACTATACAAATGGGGTGAACATAATCATTCCAAACGACATATCAATAAAAAAAAAAATCAGTTCCATAACCCTAGAATCAACTGCATTCTTATCAAACATCTTAACAATCATCCTATTTTCAGATCAATCACAACATCCCTTTTGAAAAGAGAACTAGGGTTTTAACCATCCAAATCAAGCATAAAAAAAATCAATCGGTAGAAACTAAAGATGGAGACCAATAACCACTTACCTCAAGAACTTAGCACAAATAAACGGAAGAAATTGAAGGTTGAAGAGGGATTGAGGAAAGGAGGCGCCGAAAATTAAGAAACCCTAAGTGAGCGACCCCCTCGCTTTGGGTTTCTCTATTTAAAAACCCATTCGCGAAACTTTCGCCTGAGCTAGAAATTTTCGCTCGGGCGAGGCTGACATGGCACTTTGCTTAACTGAATTCTCGCTCAGGCGAGATCTTGTCGCCCGAGACCACTCCAGTAAGCACCCTAAATTTTCGCTCAGGGCGACTCCTTTCTCGCCCAGGCGAGGCCACTCCAGTGGGCACCCTAAATTTTCGCTCTGGGCGACTCCTTTCTCGCCCAGGCGAGGCCACTCCAGTGGGCACCCTCTATTTTCGCTCTGGGCGTCTCCTTTCTCGCCCAAGCGAGACCACTCCAGTGGGCACCGTCTATTTTCGGTCTGGGCGACTCATTTCTCGCCTAGGCGAGAGTTGCAGTACACAAATCCCCCTTTTTTTCTTTTTTTTTAAAAAAAAAAACTGCACAGTAAACAGGCAAAATACTTGCAACTCTTTCTTTTCTCAATACTTCTACTAGTGATTCATGGTGCATGCTAGTTAAAACTAAAACAAAACAAAATATGCACAAGCTAAAATGAAAACTCACAAACACCGAGTTGTCTCCCAGGAAGCGCTCGTTTAACGTCATATAGCTTGACGCCTGGTGATCAATAATCCTTCAGTTGAATCACAGTGACAAGCTTATCAAACTCACCACCAAAGTAATGCTTCAGTCTTTGACCATTTACAGTCCAACTCCTCTGAGTTTGA
>Ga0209489_105283_pt1 | contig 22619 bp, 11 predicted proteins | sample SiratrowhiteBW_FD_187527 | JGI IMG/M metagenome (GOLD analysis project Ga0209489, IMG submission 187527) | Root nodule microbial communities of legume samples collected from California, USA - Siratro white BW (SPAdes) (version 2) | ecosystem: Host-associated > Plants > Roots > Nodule | place...
ATAAACATTTCCGAAAGAAAAGAAAAAATAGTCTTTCCATATATGTTGCTTCTCCACCTACATCAATATATATCCATGTATGCAATACAAGCATACTAGGTCACCACACATACAACACCTCTATGGAAAGAATTTTTAGCATGAGAAAATTTATACTAAAGGAAACAAATTTATTAGCAATCCATGAAAAATCAAAAATTTCAATCCAATATAAATATACAGAAACTATATAGACTATACATGGATCTATATATCAAAGGATATTCAACAAATGAAATATCAAGTATGTTCTACTAGAGACTAATATTTGATAAAATCCAAGACTTAGATCTACAATCAAACCAAAAAAATAATGGATCAGGATAAGTTCCTTACTACCTAAGCTGCACATCTACACATGTCACGGTGTGTAAGAACTTCCAATTCAACTTCTCACCACCTGATATCTTAGTTTGTGTGACTTAGATCATTAGTGAAGCCAAGGAAATTTCTGTTACAACATAAGTGTCAATACTTAATATACAAAACAAACAATATTTCACATGTTATCCCAGATGTGTGATCCCTAATTCATAAAAATTTCATCAATCTTCGTCATCATTATCATACAATACAACTCATTTAAACAAAACCACTAATCAATCAAAAATAAAAATTAATATTCATTTTACATTTATCAAAGCATTCATATTCAATTAGTTAAAGAGACCAGAAAAAAAAAATATTTCTATAAGCAAAGAAAAAATTTCACTTGAGCCAAATCTCCTCGCTTGAGCAAAAGTTTCTTTGTTTGAGTAGACATTGGGTTGAGTTGCAGTGTTGCTTTTGCTTGAGCGAAAAATTCTTCTCTTAACCTAAAACAGGCTTGAAAACAACATTGATTTTTAGTCACTTGAGCAAAAATAAGGCCAAGAGTAAGTTCTGAATCTTTGTCTATATTCACCTAAGGAAAAATTCTTCACTTAAGTCACTACACCATTTTTGGCTTTAGGTAACACTTATACCACAACGGCAAGAAAACATTACCTAAAACCACAGTAAGCAACAATTTTTACACGTTGCTTAAAAAGTCATTTTTATTTCAAGAATTGCCACGATACACGTAAAAAATGTTGCTTAAAAGGTGAAGGTCAGTTTAGACCACACCTTTGGAAATGTGGGCCAATATCTTATTTAAATGTATATTGTTTGGAATTATTTACTTGGGATCATTACTAAATCAAATGCCACAATTGTTTGAAATTATGTGCAACACTATAACCTTGCCCCATCACGACATATTGTGGTTTTCACTCCTAAATCCAACTTGGATGAAGAGTTAATTCTGGTTGCATGATTCTAATTGTATAGTTTTTACATTTAACCAAAGGAATTTGGCAACTTGATTATTCATAATTTCTTAGTTTTGCTTATGAGTATTTACTTGTTTTATGCATGTTTAATTTCAGGTTGGAATTGAAGATCATATTGAAGACGAGGAAGAAGTAGATGAATGATAGGAAATTATTGAGTGAATGTTTGTTGTCATTTACTTTAAATGATCTGGTGCTAACTATTTTGAATTCTAGTTAAGCAAGCATCGTCTATGTATGTAACTTATAAAAACAAATTCAAATTGCACTTTGAAATATATTTTTCTTATTATCATTATTATTGATTTTTATTTATATAATTATTGATTAAATTATTATGTTTATATTGTTTGTTTGAAAAAATATTATATCAATACAAAATTTTAAAATATTATAAATAAATGAATAATTAAAATTTTAAAAATATTGTGTTTGGAATAAATATACAATTAGACGGGATTTGAAAACTACATAGGCAACAAATAAATAAACGTGAAGCAAACAATAGGGAATATGTAAATAAGCGTGGCCTAAACAATAGACAACAACTAAATAAGTGTGGTCTAAATAACAGACAACAGGTAAATAAGTGTGGCCTAAACAATAGGCAATAGGTAAATAAGCGTGGTCTAAACAATAGGCAAATATAAATATGTGTAGCCCAAACAATAGGCAATAGGACAAAAAAGCTTCTTAAACAATAGGTAACAGGTAAAAAAATGTTGCGCAAACAATTGACAACATTCCAGAAAGCATTGTCTTAGTAAAAGTGTTGCCTAAAAGTTGGTTGAAAAGTGTTGCCTAATGTAGCATTATAAGCAACAATTTGACAAAAAATGTCGCCTTAGAGAAAAAAATGTCGCCTATAATCCACGGCAACAAATACATACCCTACGATTGCAAAATTGTTTCCAAAGTGTTACCTATGATTTAGGCAACCGTTTTTTGGTTTTAGGCAACACTTTTGGGTCGTTGCCTAAAGTAAAAAATGGTATAGTGACTGAAATATAAGAAATATCAGTTTTGGCAACAAAATCAAATCAGTTTTCAAAATTATTTTTCAACAACATTCTAATAGTACAATTTATAAACAATTCAAAATGATCAATCCAAATCATAATTCGTTTAAACATCATCCTTTACACATTTTAGTTCAACCTTGGTCCTTAAACTCAAAGTATATATATTTATATTCACATTAAACTTGAAACAGACAAAAGGAAAGTTATAGAAATTAACTCTACATATCTAAATCATGTTCAAAACTTAGTTTAAGAAAACTCTATAATGTACCATGCATAATCTAATCACTATATCAATCCAATTCTAAATATTTGAAAGCAATATTTATTAAACAAAACCTAGCAACACTCAAATTCAAATGTTCAAACAGTTTTCAACTAACTACGATCCTTGCATAAAAACTAAAATGTAGTGACTGTCACCTTCACATCCAAGTCATCTATCTTAATATCATATAAAAAAATGTAAATCCTTTTCCTTTCTTACAATGTCTATCTTCAAAGCAAATTTCAAATCCTAATAGTAAAACTATTTAAAATCTAGGAACCTAGAATAAAATATCTAAACTAACAAAATTTTAGTATATGTTTAATAAAAATGAGAAGATTACTTTTCTCAAGTGACATTGATGACAAAATTATAAGAAAAAGAAGAGAATAATGAATCTTTAGATTAAATTTCTCAACTAACATTGATAACAAAAATATAAAAAATAAGAAAATAAAATTTAGAGTAAATAAAAACTTTTGCTATTTGAAATCTGATCAAACAAAAATGCTATTAGGTTCCTCACTTAATGTGAGATGTGATCAAATTCTAAAGAGAAGATGCAAAGACAAAATAATTAAAAAAAATTGGAAAAAGAGAAACAGAAAAAAAAATAAGATACAAAAGTGTGAATGACCCGATTACTATATGAAGTAATAGTATTAATAAGAAAAACAATTTTTAAACTAATTAAATAATCTTAGATGATTATTTTTACACTATTTTTCTTTATCAAACAATTTCTTTTTTTTCATTCTATTTTCAATTATTTCCTTCAACTAAACTATTTTTAATTTGCATTTATTCGCCTTTTTTTTTTCTTCCATCCTATATTTTGTTCGAAACAAATTCCCACAATGGAAGCCACACCAGCTGGGGCAGAGAACTCCATTTAGTGAGTCTTTTATGGCGTTATTGGAAGTATTAATGCTTTTACCAATAGAAAAGTGGAAGGCACTTACCAAATCACACCCATAAAACACAAAGAAGGAACATAGCCAACATATTCTATACTTCTTCAAATTTTAAATGGCACTCAGTAGTTTTGTCCAAATGGATGGTTCAGATCTAGTGCCATCTACCGCTCTCATCAGAGATAGTACCAAATATGTATTCTGGCCATACTGCAATATTAACCCTTAAACAGCAAATCTAAAGGGAATTTACATTAGCCGTAGAATTGTGCAAGTTGAGGGAAAAGCTTCTGAATTTGACAATGTTTTGCATCCACAAGTTCGTTAAAGACTCAGACAGCACTTCCTGCCTTTCTACTTTTTGTTCTCAAATTATTTTTCTTCATATTCTGTTTTCATATTCTTATTTACCTTTAAATTTTCACTGCCACTTGGGAGTTGAACAGTGCCCTCAAAGCTTTATAAGAAGACCATCCTCATGGGTCTCTTCAGTGATACACATAGAGAGAAACTCTTAAGTGTTACTCTCTTCTCGTAATAGAGTAAAGAACCAAACATGGCAGAGACTCTTCGCATGGTTGTTGCTGTCATTGGTAATTCTTTGTTCATTCTTTCCTTATCTTAGCATTATTGACCCTTAACAAGTCTTCAACAAAAATGTGACCTTTTTGGGTGTTTCTTGCAGGGAATGTTGCCTCAGTGTCTCTGTATGCTGCACCAACGTATGTTACATTCCATTCCACCACTCGTACTTGCTTTCACCACCTCCTTTTAGTGATCATGAAGCACTGGCATTTTTCCCATGATTTACTTGTGCAGGATTACCTTCAAAAGGGTCATAAAGAAGAGGAGCACAGAGGATTTTTCGTGCATTCCTTACATCATAGCACTGTTGAACTGTCTCCTTTTCACTTGGTATGGCTTGCCGGTGGTGAGCAACAAGTGGGAAAATTTCCCTCTGGTCACAGTTAATGGAGCTGGAATTCTCTTTGAGCTATCATATGTTTTGATTTATCTATGGTTCTCTTCACCCAAAGGAAAGGCAAGTTCAAATCTTTTCAAGCTTCATACCTTGTTTTATTGTAATAATTGCATATTTGGTTTCTATCAGATCAAGTCAAATGTAGTCCTTTACTTTTTCATTCCAAACGTTAGTAAAACCAAAGGTTGAAAACCTAAGGAACATCAATGATACATGCATGCAAGCCTTTATTATATTAAATTTCTTCCAACAACAAAGGGTATTAGTCATAAACCTATACTAATTTCTTCACCACCTTTCTCTAACAAATGGCTCACTCCATCAAAATACTGAAATGGAAATCAGGTTAAAGGAAACATGTGACTTATTTTTCTGTATTACATCTAAAAATCTGTCTCCACTAGACATGGTTCACATAAGTGTTACATGGTTTCTGAAAGAAGTGAAATTTGACAGGTGAAGGTGGCCATGACTGCTCTACCAGTTGTTATAGTGTTCTGTGTCATTGCTATTGTATCATCTTTTGCCTTCCACGATCATCGGCACCGAAAGCTTCTGGTGGGTAGCGTAGGCTTGGGGGTCTCAATAGCAATGTACTCATCCCCTTTGGTTGTAATGGTGAGTCTCTTCCACCTCAACACTGCTTTTTCTTGTTATAATTTTAGTTCAGTTTAAACAGAACAAGGAAGCGCAAACCAGAACAGGGGAACCGTGTGCTTCCATAATGAACAATCAAAGCTAAAATCATCAAATATAAGAAAAAACTTAAGTACACTAGTCTCTCACTTTTCCTTTTTTCTAAACATTTTCAATTTATTAATAAATTTTCAACCTTTTTGTCACTTTTCCTTTTCTTCTATTGATTTTGTACCAAAAATGTTATCAAAATTACTTAGTTTTACTGATCAAATGTAAACCATGTTGGAGATAAAAAAAAAAAAAAAAAAAGAAAAAAAAAAATAAAAAAAAAAAAAAAAAAAAAAAGCTAAAAGAACTTTTAGAAAAAGGATTAAAAAGGTTGTTTGAAACAAAAATAAAATTCAATAATTTATAAAAAAACAAAAGCACATGTGAATAATATTAAAATTTAATTAATAATTAGTTATCACTATATATTAATTAACTTGGTGCTACAGCAATTTTTAAGAAAGCTAAAATCAACACTATAATAATTGATAGATAAACCAATTTGTTATAACACTTTTTTGTGAAAATAAAATAAAGAAAAATAATAATTTGACACGTACTTTTTTGTTCTCATATAAGCACTCAACATTTAATAATAAAATATTTAATTAAAAAATTTAAATTATTTAATAAAAACTTAATAAACACAATTTGAAGATGATTGCATATACAAACCTATCATAAAATAAAATGAAACAGATATTAAAAGTATTTTAACCTAGAAACAGAGAAACGTCTTCACTTGTTGCTCCCATGGTGATTTAATTTTTGTGATTAGCCTTGTTTACAAAACTTGAGTTTGACCATATTGCAGAAGAAAGTGATACAAACGAAGAGTGTGGAATTCATGCCACTACCTTTATCTCTCTGCTCATTCTTGGCCAGTTTACTGTGGCTGACTTTTGGATTCCTCATTCGGGACATTTTCGTTGCGGTTTGTATTATACCATAATTGATATAAATAGTATAGTACTAAAAATTTTTCAAAAATCTTAGGAAACTATGTATTAGAAAGTGATGTGTTAATGCTCCACCTTTTGTGACAGGGACCAAGTGTGATTGGTACTCCTTTAGGTATACTCCAGCTGGTTCTGCACTGCAAATACCGGAAGAGGAGATCCACTGAAGAGCCGAACAAGCAAAAGGAGAGCACAGAGAAGGTGGATTTGGAAATGGGAAATGGAAAAGAACGTGTCACTTTTTAGTAACTACAACTCATGACCTATTATTACAACTTCGGTTGAACGATTTCAACAAGTTATTCTCGGATTTTTGCGTTCATTTCAGTAGGTAGGAAAAGCCAAAAAAAAATAACGGAATTTACTTTGTCGTGTCAGCTACTGAGCCGGTGTATCTTATTCACCACACAATTTAAAGTTGCAGTTGCATAGTGCATGTCCCATTGCGTGCTTTATTTTCGCGGAATTGTGCCTCTTGGTTTGATTTTAACACGGGAAGAAGATAGGTTGGTCGGAAATTGTCATTGAAATAATCATAAAATGAGAATTATTATTACTAGCAAAAACACTTTTTGAAAGACATTCTACATCGACTTTAAAACCGATGTAATATATTGGTAAATTATATCCGTTGATGAATCACCGATGTAAAGTATCTATTCAAAGTGTTTTCTGGAAGCATTGACGAAGAGATACTACATCGGTTGAGAGCCACAATAGATGTAGTATCTCATTTGATTTGTATGTAGGAGGAGATACTACATCGGTTGTGGCTCCCGACCGATGTAGTATCCCATTCTATTTTTTACTCACATGGGACCTATTACATTGGTTAGCTACACAACCAATGTAAATGGAGGTACTACATCGGTTCTTCCAACAACCAATATAGTATCTCTTGCGCTGGAGAAATTTTGGGATACATACTACATTGATTGTGACCTTAACCGATGTACCATGCACTTTTTACATCGGTTAGGGTCATAATCGATGTAAAATGTGTTGTTTTTTTAAAAAAGATCAACTTCATTTAGTGTTACTTTCCTTACAGCTGCAAAAGTTTTCTCAGAACCAGATTTTCATTCAGAACTCAATTTACATTCACATTCAACAACAACTACAAAACATAGTATTTTAACCAAAACTATAACCTATGTAAATATAATTAAGTTAACATCAATATTATTTACAATGTCAAAACTAACAATCTATATATGTATATCTAACCCTATGTATTAATAATCTATGTATCAGTTATGATTTCTAACATCAATATTATTTATAATGTGAAAAATAACAATTTAATATATGTACATCTAACACTATACACTGAGTTATTATTTTTAATTGTAATAAAGTATCTTTCCCATTCCATGCAAATTTCTTCTATTGTTTGACTGCCCAATGACTCAGTATCTAAAAAAAAGTTGAAATAGGAAAATAATGTTATTAGTCATCATCATATGAAACTTTAAGATCAGTGTATATAATTTGAACATTTTCATACCTGATCCCAAGAGTCAGTGATACAAGCACAGAATATGGTCATCATCCAATACATCAGATAGTATCCACATTCCCGATTTCCTTGTTGTTTGTTGCACTACAATTCCATCAATTTTAAATCATTAAACAAGTGAAAAAAACTTAATAGGTTCAATTAAGAACTAAATACCTTAGGAAATATCCAATGTAGGTTATGTGACGTGGATGTAGATCTCCCGCTAAGTACATTACATACATTAATTGCACTAAAAATAAGGATGATTGGTAACTTACATTATATTATACAAACAACAATAATGTATTATTTGTTAATTAAATCATACCAATGAACTATTGTCTTCATATCTGAACTTACCTTGCAATGAATAAACAAAACCAGACCACAGTGTTGTCTGCATAACAGATAAACATCAGTTGCAAATGGGACCTAAAATAACCAATTCATTACTCATGTTCTCTGAATTACTTAAAATATAAATGTAGATATGTATAACTTACGCATGAATAATAAGAGCCAAATAAATCCTCTTTCTCGATTCTTGAATCCATCTTTGTATATAAGTCTAACACTCCGTTTCTTTTATTTCCAGACTTTTGTATGCTTTGTGGCTCAGGGAATCCATAAATATCAGGATTCCCTATGCTATAAATTAACTAATTTATGTACCTACACTGTTAATATCAATATCAGTAAAAATGCTTCATGAAACATATTTCATCAAATAAAATGTAAAAATTTCTACATTAAAAGTATACTTACATCATCCATAAATGAGTGACTACAATGTTGAGCAACTGATTTCCTTGGATGATTTCAAAGACGTCTTGCATGACTATGTATAATGATATAACACCATTTCCACACAAAAGATTGTTTCATCTCAAGGAATGACACAAACTAACTTCAATAAATCGTGAGAAATCCTAAGCAACTCCTAAATTGGATTCACATTTGCCTGGAGTGGTTGGAACTCAGGACTTAAAATCACCAACAATTGGTGATTTCTCCTTCCTCCCACGATTTTGTAAGCAAGATAAAAAAAATGTATCAATTTAAATAACATGAAGAGAAATTATGACAATATGCTTGATGCCTTTTTGAAATGGCCTTAAGTAGATGTGTAGGCCACATGATAAATATACCAAGTGCCTCCCTCACAAATCTAACCTCTGGTGTGGGCACTAACACCTCGACATTTGCATGTCTAACTTCTTCAATGACCACTCTAGCAAAATTATTTTAGAGTGACACTGTGTGGATCGTCGAAATTGTAGGATACACTCTCCCAATTGCCACCAGACGAGGAGGATCTCCAACAAATAGCTTAGACCGATAGAAAATATCAGTGTTTGTGTCCTCCTTCTCGTCCTTAGCAGCACAACTCTCCTTTGTTCTAACTCTTCCATGTGTAGGTATTACATCTTACTGTAGAGGAGTGTGATGTCATGAGATGTCCATGGATTCAAGCTTCTGGTCAAATTATTGTCTTAATTCAACTCTTATTTCATCTGTGACTTGTGCTCTTATCTGTTCAGATAGTTGAGGTGTGAATCTCTATGTGAGTTGAGCAGCTAGCTCCTCCATCAACTTGGACTCATAGATGAGCTGGAACGGGAAGCTGCTCCAAAATATTGTCTCACTCCCACACCAAACCAAGCAATCTAGAAACGACCAAGGTGCTCTTCGGTGCCAATAACTATCGTTAATATATCATGTCTTCCTACATACACAAAACTTCCTTATGAGCTTTGCTCCACTAGGAAATCCTATAAAAAATAATACAATATGCTAATCCTAATTACTAAAAACAAGACATTATATACAATGAATTTATTATTCATTTACAATTCATTAGACAATCTCTTGAGACTTTGCAGATGTCATCTGCACTCCCGGTTTAGTCCTAGTCAACTTCTATTTTTTATGTCAACTAGGAAGGGATGGAGGACAAATAACTTTATCAGAAGATGATGATTCTTTTAATCTTTTCTTCCATCACCTTTTGTTTTAATAAAGCATACCTTCCCTCCTGAGACTTTTAATAAATCATACCTTCCCTCCTGAGACTTTTAATAAATCATGCCCTCCCTCTTGAGACAGTCAATGGGGGGTGACATTCCTATATTGAATGTCTTGTGCTTTCCTCCTCTTGTCCTACAAAATAAAAAATATAATTGTATTATTGAGTTGTCACATCATATGATTTAATTGAGTTGTGATGAAAATAATAAACCTGCCAAGATGGATCCTCTCGAGTTTGAACAAATTGTGTCCAAGTCTCTTTATCAATACCATATTTTTCACATAGGGATCTCCCCTTGTATTTTCCATAGATGTAGAAACTAGTCAAATTTGTCTTGAATTATCTCCATTTTGTGGCAGTGGATGACATAATTTTCTTCTTAATGTAGTTGAAAGTCGCAAACTCAAAGTTTGTATGCAAAATAAAACAAATAAGTCATTAAACATAGAACATAAAAATCCATTATGTAAATAACCTTAAAATGAATTACTTACACAAATATCCTACCAAATCATATTTTTTTTCTACTTCAATCACATGATCCCAGTTTGGAACCAAAATAGAGACCTTTGAACGTGCTAAGACACCCAAATAACTGACAAACTGGGCATGATTAGGGTCCGAAGCCCTACCAGTTTGAGGGTCTATGTCAATTAGGACTCTAGCACCACCCAAACACTAATGCCAAGACCTCTCAAGCATGTAGCTTCTCTAGTATTCTTTGATAAATTGACCATGACTTGCAAAAAATCAAAACATGTTTAATATATAACTTAAAAAATAACAAAAATAAATGCTTGAAATAAATAAAATGAATGATCAAATTAAATAAAATTTAAAATAAATTTAAAATGAAAAAAAATCAATAATTATTACTTATTTCTATTGTGGAAGTGTTATAATGTTCTCTCATATTTCTTCATTGTGATCATTCCGTGTAGCAAGTACTTCATCAACATCATTTTCCTCATTCATTAGAGGTAAGTGTCTTGAGAATGAAGGATTGTCACTATATCGGACTCTTGAATCATCATGGTTATTACCATCATATTCATTTCTCCCTTTGATGACAAGTGACCACCTTTCATTAGAAGCATCTTCCACATAAAAAACTTGTTTCGCTTGGTAAGCCATGATCAAAGGACCTTCCTTAGAACCTCTCTTTGCGAGATTAACCAAGGAAAAACCACATGCACTCCTGTTACTATCAAACCATTTACACTTAAATACTAAAACTCTAAATTTGACATAGTCAACTTCCCATATTTCTGCAATAACTCCAAAGTAACTTATTGTAGTCAACACAAGATTGTTATCTTTTGAATTAGCAGAGTGCATTGACTCTGCCTAAAGGGTCACACTGTTATTTTGCATTGTACTTTTCTCGTCCTTAGTATTTGTATAAAAAGAGAACTTATTAATATCATATCCAGACCATGTTATAACATCAAAGTTAGGTCCTCATGCTAACCATTTCAACTCATCAACTTCACAATCTTCTTGACCAATTTTCTCTTTAAACTATTTCGAAAACGTCTTGTTATGCATAGTCAACAACCATTTCTCATTTGTACGAGAGTTCATTTACTTCAACAATATTTTGTGTGCATATAAATAAGGAAGAACATCATCAGTATTGTTCAAAATATACAAGTGTTCTTAAAGTACCTGATGTTGATCTTTTTGAATCACCCTCACACCTTGTGTGCCTTTGCCTACATGCCTTCCTTTATACTAAGACCTTAGTATGCCTATAGCATTTGCTTCAAACATATACGTTGTACAAAACTTAATTGCTTCCCCAATAATATATCTCTCAACAATAGATGCTTGTAGACGATATGGATTCTTCACATACCCTTTCAATATCTTCATGCATCGTTCAACTGTGTACATCCATTGTAAAAACACAAGCACACATATTCTAATTTTTCTCACTAGATGAACATTTAAATGGACCATAATATCAAAAAAAAAGAGGAAAATACATCTCTAGTTGACACAAGATAGTGATAGCTTCGTTTTCTAATTCATCCAACTAGTAGGATCAATTACTTTCCTACAGATAGCATTAAAGAATAGGCAAAGACGAGTGATGACTTGTCTAACATTTTTTGGTAGAATTCCACAAATAGTCATTAAGAGAAGGTCTTGCATCAGAACATGACAATCATGAGATTTTAAGCTCATTTAAATCTCCCATTAACACGAGGCTTTTGATATTTGAAGAGTATCCTTGTGGTACTTTAACTCCTTGCAAACACCTACAGAAACTGATCTTTTTCATATTTTGACAAAGTATCACATGTTAGTGGCAAGTACATTTGTTTCCTTGAGGTTGTGGTTGTAACTCTACTACTAGAAAATTGCTAAATAGTAACTTAAATTAGTGACCGAAAAAATCGGTCACTATCAATGAACGAATCAGTGATCGAAAAATCGGTCACTACTAGTGACCAAATCAGTGACCGAAAAAACGGTCACTGATTCGGTCACAGATTCGGTCACTAATTTTGGTCACTAATTCGGTCACAGATAAAAATAATAATAATAATAATAGTAATAGTAATAATAACAAAAATAATACCATTAACAATAACAATAACAACAATAATAGTAATAATAATAATAATAATAACAATAATAATAGTAATAATAATAACAATAATAAAAATAATAATAATAATAATAGTAATATTGATAATAATAATAATAATAATAAAAAGAATAATAATTATAATAATAATAGTAGTAGTAATAATAATAATAATAATAATAATACAAATAACAATAATAATAACAATAATAATAGTAATAATAATAACAATAATTAAATAATAATAATAATAACAATAATAGTAGTAATAATAATAATAATAAAAATGATTATAATAATATCAATAATAATACTATTAATAATAATAATACCAATAATAATAATAATAATAACAATAATATTAATAAAAATAATAATAATAGTAATTATAATAATAATAATTATTATTATGTCAATTATAATAATAATAATAATAATAATATATTATTATTATTATTAATTTTTGGCACGGTGTGAAGGTCATGCTTTGTTGCACGTTTTCTTTGTTTTGAGAAAAAATTGTTTTTACCCTTCGAGAATAACTTACTTTTCAATTTGTTTAATCAAAACTACAAATAATTATTTATCATTGTCAAGTAAACCCTTGTGAGTTTTCATTGTTTTCTCTTTTGAGAGTGTTTCTTTAAATCTTGAGTGGTCTTAATATCAGGGGGAGATTAGGACTAGTCTAACCTGGAGAGGTTTGTGTACTTGTTGTAACCTGAATAGGTTTGTGTACTCATTGTAACCTGAAGAGGTTTGTGCACTCGGTGTAACCTAGAGAGGTTTGTGTACTCAGAGTAAATGTTTATGATATAGTGGAACCTCTTGAATAGTTTGTTTAAGGGGAACTGGACGTAGCCCAAGAGATTAACGTGAACCAGTATAAAATTGCTTCATTTATGCTTATATATTCTTGCCTTGCATGATCTTGCTTGGTGGTTTTGTTTGCAGCAAATTGAGTTCAGACTCCATTCAACCTACCCCCTTTTGGAGCCAGTTGTTTCTACATAATGCAACCACCAAGGACAAACCTCAATATGCCTCAAACACTTCAAGTGATTCAAAGGTCAAATCTGATTCTGGTGCATCCTTTGTTAACTCATACAACTTTTCCAACAAATATTGATGTTTGGGAATTGGATACTACCTTTGATGATGACATTCCTTTCTCCACTATAGTTAGCCTGATAAAGATTAGCATTTTGGGAACTGTAGTTAACTTACTTATGCTCCAGATTCATTAATTTAAACTCACATGCATAAAAATTCTTTATGAACTCAAACTTGTCCATCTAGAAGCAAGTAAATCCTATGAAAAATGAAAGGATTACATTAATATCTTTTAGCTTCAAATGATGCTCCAAGCGTTGATAAAACAAAGGAAAGACAATCTGAACTCCTCTAACTATACCAACAACGTACTTCAAGTATTGTGTTTGGCTTTGGGTCAATACACTGAAACATAACTAAGAAGAACTTTTTTTTCCATAGGCTTGATTGACAACACGTGTTAATGCCTTTCTCAAATGTACAAAGGAAAGAGAAGGAAGTAGTTGATGAAGATGATATAGTTCCTTGCATATTAGTAAGGGATCCCCCAATCATACCAACACATGGGAAAATGGAGATTACGTTGGACAAGGAACTAGAAAACTGATCTACTCAAGATATCATATGTATACAACACTTTTATGCATCGATGGCATACACTTTTGGACTATGCACTCTCTCCAAAAGAAAAGTCACAAGTTCACCCTATGTGCTGGCACGAGTACCCTATATGGATTCCATTCTCCCTATCACAATCTCAATTATGCAAATTACATAGACTGTATTTTTATGCCTCTATCTAAATATGCCTTCATTGTGACTTTTCCCACTTGCTCATTCATCTTTATCTTAACCCGGTATAACGAGCTTTTGTCATCCTCAATAAGGACATGAACCTTAAAGCTGCTTTGGACACAGTTAGTGACTTGCTTCAATCATTACTAGATGTTTATTACCAAGATATTAAAGAAGTTGCTAAGTGGAGAACTATGACGAGATTCTTAATAGGACATTCAGGATCTACAACCACGTCTAGTCTAATGATACTTTTATCTGACGATAAAGACTTGAAGAAGGTTATTTGCTTAGTACATAATATATTTATTGATGGCCTCCCAGCCCATTACAAATTTAGGGTATGATTTGACATTTTCAATCCACTGACTCTAGCATGTCAATCAATTTTTTCTTAAACTAAAAATTAAAATAAAAAAAATAGTTTAAAATGTTAACTCTTTTGTCTTATATTATGTCAAAGATACAAACATGCGTAATGTTATAATTTAAATCATTAACACTTACAATTAAATTTTAATTATTAATTATAATTAACTAATTTAACATATAAAGGTAATAATTATTTTTATTTATCCAATTAGAGATATTAATTTATCAAGGAAAGACTTAAAACTTATTTTCATGATTATGTGTGTTTTTTAATATATATATATATATATATATATATATATATATATATATATATATATAAAATAAAAAAGAAAATAATTTAAACAAACTTGAAACGTTAACAATTTGCCATTTTGGCTAAATAGGTTAATATTTTTTACCTATTTATCCATGACGGGTCAGCCCGCCCTATCTCAATTTCACATGAGCGAATAGCAATTTCAATCGAAATAGATTGAAAGCTGACCCGTTTTCTCAAGCTAAATAAAGCTAAAATATAACAATGATATCCAAACTTTAAAATTATCTATCATAAGATGAATCATTGTTTGCATCAATCAAAACCTTAAATTATATATTTTTAAAGATTTCAAAAGTGAATTTTGCAAAGCAAATTTGAAAGTATATATTTTAAAACTTTCTGAAAATTAAATTTAAGAAAAAAGTTAATTTTGATTTTTTATTTTTTTTTTTTGAAAGGAGAATTATTAACTTTTGGGAAATAATGAAAGATCATCATCAATCTATAAGATTAAATGAATGGATTTAATTTGATCTATTTTTTAAAATAATTAGATTTACTTATGGATGAACCAGATGAATAATAGATGGATTTGGTTATCTCTAGTATAAATTTAGAAAATGGTAGTAACTAAGAGTATCTGTCTCCGGATGACTGGTCACTTGTTGTGAAAATAACATATAAGCATATTGCTGAACTATTCATTGACTTTTGCTGAATATGTTTCCCTTTATGTTGTTTTGTCTCACTTTGACAATGTCCCTTTAAAATCTAAACTGGAATCATACTTGTGGACCCAAGATTTTGAAGGGAGACCTACACGCGTAGCTCCCTAGTCAGCACATTGAAAATCATATCCATGCACAAATTCGGACCAAGTTTATACAACCTACTCACGTTAACTCAGCGAGTCAGGGAGATATTATCCATGGCAGTTCATCACCATAAAACATGCTGAAACTTCGAGAGAAGAGATTCATGGTAACAAACATTTTAAGCAAGAACTTTCAATTTGTTCCACTGTTGTTTTGGACCTGGTATTCCATGTTAGCCACTTCCCTAGTCACTTTTTAGGTGGGCATGCATGTACTGTTTTAATTAGAAACCAAAATAACGTAGATGGAATAATTTAGGGTTTTGACCTTGTTATTAACCAATTGGGGAATGCATTGTGGCTGGGCGATAAGGTTGTTCTGTAGTAACTGAGTTGGATCTGCGTCAGTGCCAAGTAATTCTTGAGTAGGATTCCTGATTGTTTTAGTGGCCAGTTAAGCAGCATAAACCAAAGTGGCCACAAACCAAACTTCTCCTTAATTTGCATCCATATATATCTGACATTGATTCCCCCATCTTTACTTACCAACCCATCCATCAACCTATATAACTAATTCAGGATTTTAATTCATTTTGTCCCATTCAATTTCACTTATTTGATTGGCTCTCAAATCTTTCATTTTACTGTGCAGATTGTCATCAATCATACAGACATTTTACTGACATGACCTACTCATGTTAGCCAACCTGGCTATTCCTCATGTCACTGAAAATTTTAGCCACCCAACTTTTCTTCTCTTATGCATAAATTAGACTTATATTTACACACCCAAATAACTAATCAAGAATTTCAACAGCAAATATTTATTTTTTGTTGTATCCTCACATTACTACCAGGTGATAACGTTGAAAGAATCATCCTTAGATATCTGGTATTTTAATTTTGGATTATGAATTGGCGTAAAATAGTTAAAGTTATAACTGACGGAAAAAGTCAATTTTTTTTTTTTGTGTTGTCTGTTTGAGTGGATGTCTAATTTATAAAAAGCAAAAGCAATCCCGGAAATGTGATAATATATTTTAAAATCGAAGACAGTCAATAATTGGATACGATAATATAAAAAATCACCTACTGATTATGATGGATGGACTTACTGATATAAATATGCATTAAGGTAAATATTTCTCTTTGACTGTAGGAGCCAATTTCAAATGTATTTTTAAGTTTTATTTTCTATCTGCTGATTTTTGTTTAGTTTGGGATTTCCAAGAAAACATACACATCAGCATCCCTTGAACCTTATATAATTCATTTAAAATCCTAAGATAGTAAAAGAAAGAGGTATTGTTAACTATATCTTAATTACTAGTGTAAACTAAATAAGAAACTAAATAGTTAATATGGTCTAGAACGATATAAATAACAATATTTATACATTTATGATCCATTAATATTTTCTAGGAAATAATGTGTGTAATGTAGAGAAAAAGTTATTATTATGTACCCTAAACATGTGATTGTCATTTTTCTTTTTCATATTTTTATTTTTGTATGAATATATTTAGTTCAAACCTAATTTTAAATAAAGATGAATGTAATTAAAATTTTACCTTTTGTTATGTGTTGTTAGCTTTAACATAGTCTAATTAAGGGTATTTTTTGTTGCACCCTTCACCCTTCCCTCATTTCTTTTATTTTCTTGAAACGTCTCTCAAGTATTTTCTTTAATTTTCTTCTTTGTTAATAAAAAAAATATTATATATATATATATATATATATATATATATATACCATTTTATAATTTACAATTTTTTGAGTTCTTCATAATTTTATTTATAATTTCAATTTTAACTATCTTATTCCAAACTTTTTTTCATCCAAACTGATTTGATAAGACTAGATGTAAAGTTATCATCTACTATATAATAATTTAATCATATTTAGCCAATTTATTTTATTATTCAAGATCCTCAACATATCATAAACATAGAATATTAGAATACAAATTAAAATCAAAATTAAAATTAATTGTGATATTTCAAGAAAAAGGATACCTTACTCGAAATGGGCTATACTAGAGGTCTAGACCAAGCATGAAAGGCAATAGAGTTAGACACAATAATCTCACCTTTTCATTTGACATAGGAAAAAGAACATCAACATCTCAAACTTCATCTAACTAATTGACGTCCTAAAGCATACTACATATGTTTTAATTCCCCTTCATGAACTCTCTTAATAATCACCAGACGCGGCTAGGTTGGAACGTCATTAGCTAACACAATCTACACACACTTTTAGTATTTCATTCTAGCTTATTTGTGATGCTTTTTTTGTGCTTAATTATTGATTTGTAGATTATTTTTTGTAAATAAATCTATAACCGAACCTAATATAAACAAGAACTTAATTTCTATATTTTAAATAACTTTGATTTAATTCATTTATTGTAGATACAACAATAAAAAAGAAAAGAAAAACTTGCTTAATCTAGTGGATTTCGCTTTATAGAATGCACTTGACTGAAGAAAAGAACAAAACAAACAAATCACTTAGTTAAACTCAATATACTCAACAAATGTCCAAGATTTGCAATAACATAATTAACTAAAAATCTCAAGTAAATTAGTTATAGAAAAGAATAACTAAAATAACAAACATTCTACTCACAAAATACATTACCTAAGTGAAATTATGCAATTCTAAAAAAATGCAGAAAATTATACAAGCTTAAAACTAAATGGATCTTCATCTATAGGTATCAAATTGTCCTTGTGCACTTATATTAGTTTCATATGTTATAACAGTACAAGAAAAAAACTATTTAAAGACCAATTTTTAACTACCAAATAAAATTATTTCTAATTATGACTAAAACAATCACCAAATTAAGTTTTGGTTATAAATAACTACAAAATAAAAGTAATGATTGGATTTAGTGACCAACTAAGTCAAGATAATTGGTATCTGAAATTAGTTACTAATGTTGCCGCTTATATCATTAGATTCTAAATCAATCTCTAACTTAATTAAATACCAATTTAGAATATAATGGTATAGGTGATTAAATCCTTGGTAGTTAATGTTAGATACCAATTATCTTGCTTTAATTGATCACTAAATTCAATCATTACTTTTATTTTGTAATTGTTTAGCAACCAAAACCTAATTTTGTAATTATTTTGGTCACAATTAACAATTATTTTATTTGGTAGCTAAAAATTGGTCTCTAAATAATTTTTTTCTTGTAGTGTAAGTAGGACCTCATATAACATCTTTAGTTTGTTTCTTCTTATTTTTATATTTGAGTAATTTAGACTCTCATGTTCTTTCTACTTTCTTTGCATCTTAAAAAGTTTTCCTATGTATTGTTTAGATTCGAACATTATTTAACTTATATCCTTGTTTAAGTTGTTCACATTCTATAGTTCTTCGATATTCTTCGTTCTTCAATTCATTTTTTTTTTCTTTCTATACTTTCATTTATAATTAAACAATGTAGTTTAGAATTATGGAGTTCTTTATACATTTTTTCAATGTATTTCTAAATTTCTAGCTTTCTAATTGAATAGTTGAATCACTTAATTATATTTGGTTTTTAATTGTTACAAACATTTAGATTTCAATATCTTTACATGTAATTGAACATTTTTTTCCTCAAAGAGATCAATTGGATTGTGAATCAAGTTTAAGATTTCAAGTTTTTTTATTATTTCTTTTTTCTTCTCTTTCATTATTTCCTTTTTCTTCTCCACATTTTTTTAGTATTACTGCTTAACAAGTAAATCTTTTCTAGACATCAAAACAAAAGGATTCATGAGATTAGTAATTTCAAAAGAAACAATGTAATCATAATTTAAAATGAAAAAAAGAGATGAAAGTTTCGAATCTCCTTTTAAGGACTTTTTCTCAATCATGTTAGCAAAGGATTTTATGAGTAATTGTAAAACCAAGGAAAACACAAGAGAGGATTAAATTATGTTTTTATCAGTTGAACAACTTTTTGTAAATGTCATCTCAAATGATAGTTTAATTTATCAAAATGGTGAGACTATAACCCTTGTGTCTAATGAATCATATCAGACACAACTACAACTCTACTGAGTTACTTGTCTAAGATAGTTTTCTAATTAACTCTAACAAGTGATCATATGATGAATCATGATAGGAGCAAGTTGAAACTTTGATTGTAATGATTAAATAAAGAATAATTATCAAATACATATTTTTCACAATAACTTTCTTTCCTAGGTTAGTACAGACAATAATAACATATTATGGTGACAGTTTTAGCCCAATACCTTTTATCTAACCTAGATTGCAACCACATATACCTTGTTATCTCCAAAATGGTCCTGATAATCTTCTTAACTACCTTATCCTATTTTGGAGTATGACAAATAATGTAATGTCTCAAAATGTCTTCATATATACAAAAGTTGTCAATATCCCTATAGAATAATTTCAACCCATTGCTTATCCTTATACAATTAAACTTTTTTGCCAATCTAATTCAACAAAAAACTAAATCAATGTTTGAAATGACTAAAAGCATCATATTGATACTTCATTTTGGTGAATACCTAAGTCATCCTTAAATAATCACCAATGATAGAGAAGAAATATCTTATACCTCCCAATGAAGGAGCTATAGTAGGATCCCAACAATCAGGATGAACATAATTCAAAATATCCTTTGTGTTAAGCTCTGCTTTAGAAAGTAGTTTTCTATATTAATTTCCATATACACAATGCTGATAGAACTACAAAGCCTCTATTTAGTGGTCACTTAATAATCCATGTTCGCCCAACGCTCCATCTTTCTCTTGGTTATGTAACCTACATGAATATGTCCCAAAGAGACTTAATTTTACTCACATAATGCACAAATTAATTCTCTTTAATATAATGGAAAATTACATAATTAAGACTAAAATCCTTTATTTTTAATCACATAATCTCTTTATCAATTTAATTTAAAGTTAATAAATAATGCACGGATTAATTATATTTAACCAGCAAAAATCACTTAATTAAGACTAAAATCCCTTAATTTTAGTCATGTTGTATCTTTACCAATTTAATTTGATATCAATAATCAATAATTAATGTACAAATTAATTTTCTTTAATTCAGCAAAAACAAATCACATAACTAACACTAAAATCCCTTCACATAATATCTTTATCAATTTAATTTCAGATCAATAATTAATGCATAAATTAATTCTAATGAATATATCATTTCTGCTACTTTTACAATTATTTGTTCCTTCTCTGTTATGAAACATTTCAACATGCTAAGTGAAACACTTGTTTACTTGGATTTATATCCTCAATTATTGATTGATAATGATAGGAGGAGATGATTTCAACTTAAGATCAATTTTCTAATACAGTGAAAAAAAAATAATATAATCAACCCATAAAATTTCATGGTAATTTAATTACCAAAATTCTACCATTCATAAATTCATAATTTTAAAATTGATTTATGAAAATTGGCAAAAAAAAACATCATTTACGAAGAATTCTAATTTTAAATAATTGTGCTATGATTAGATCAATCATGAATTCATATTTATCATAACCATATTAGAATCTATGTTTTTCATTTAAGTTATATAGCATATAGTAAAAAAATTGACGAGAGATTTAATCTCTTTGTCTCAATCTATCTCTCTAATTTTTATTTTTATTTTTCACTCTTCTTCTATAGTTTAGGGTTAATGGTGAGAAACCTTCGTTACTAAGATAGAACCCTAATTTGACCAACCTCTTGATTCTCATGTTAACTAATATATCATTTTATTTTTTTATTAAATCTCATTTAGATCTTATAATTATATTTCACAATAATTATAATAATTTATTTATTTTTCTAACTCTTTCCGATTCTGCCAATCTCCTAACAAATCCTCTCACATTGCTTCCAGGCCTTTGAAGGTCACTATTTCAAACGAATTACGAGAGTTCAATGGTCACAAATTTCACCTAAATTAAGCTTGGAAGAGAAGTTTAGAAAAATTGCTTCTACATAGGTATTAGCTAGTACCCGTCTCCATAAACACCTACTCTTGTGCTTTTGCCAGTCCTTTTGGGATCAAACTGAGTGTGGAATCTATTAAAGGTTTATTTCTCACTTCTGAGGGCTTGAGTCATGCTCACCATGAAAAATAGTGAAAATTAATTTTCAAAATATAACAAAGTTGGTTAGAGAAAGTTGAAAAAGTATATATCGAGCACCAACAAAAAAAAAATGGGTATTTTTTTTTTACTTGATTCAACTAGATAAATTTGATATATTGACTTTTTGATATGTCAATATTACGTACTTATCTTTTCTTTTACCTTTCATAATTTTATTTAAAAAAATATATGATTAAAATGTTTGTTTACATAATAATTAAAACAATAAAATGTGTTGAGTGTTATTATTAATTAGTGATTTACATAAACGTGTATAATAATAGTAAGTTTTATTTTAGATATTGTTATTTAAGATAAAGTCTAGCATAAAATCACAAATAAACCAAATATAGTGTTATTCATTGTATCCTTGAATCAATATTTTACATAAAACACACACTTATCAACGGATGTACGGCCACTAGTACACATGTTTTCAGATCTCCAATTATCTGTAAAATCAATCACTCAATGTTTGTAAGATATTTGCTGAAAAGAGCCTCAGGATATGTTCTTATGAAAAAGTTTGTGGGACGTTCACTATAGTCCCTAGAAAAATGAAAATTTTTATAGATAATATAATGAAAGAAAATAAACATATCACTTGAGTGTTTGTACCATTGAGATTGAGATGCTAAAGAAAATATATGTATACTTTATACTTTAAGTTGACAAAAGGACGAATAAAACATAAATCCAATAGAATGTCCACGTTCTGAAATCCATTATATCAATTCAAGCAACGACCCCAAAAATTAGACGAATATTCATTCACTACATTAAGAGAATTTGAAGGGAACCCACATGGATCATGTCTCTTAGTTACCACTTATGCCTTCTAATATATATATATATATATATATA
>Ga0209489_105284_pt1 | contig 22617 bp, 13 predicted proteins | sample SiratrowhiteBW_FD_187527 | JGI IMG/M metagenome (GOLD analysis project Ga0209489, IMG submission 187527) | Root nodule microbial communities of legume samples collected from California, USA - Siratro white BW (SPAdes) (version 2) | ecosystem: Host-associated > Plants > Roots > Nodule | place...
ATTATATTATTATATTATATAATAAAGTAATATATATATATATATATATATAATTATATATATTAATATTTTATAATAATGAATTATAATATTTTTTTATTATTTTATAATTTTATAATTTTTATTATTATAATTATTATTTATAATTTTATTTTTAGTTTAAAAATATTTTTAATAATTTATTTTAATAATTATTTTGATTTTATTTATTATTTTATAAAATAAAAAAGTAACTTTCGTTGTAAATCTTCTTTAAAGAGGGAAGAAAGTTTGAGGGTGAATTTTTTTTTGTTTTTCGTAAAATTTGTTTTCGTTTTTTGCACTTTCTTCGCTTTTCTTTTTTAAAAACTTTTCGTCGTTAGATACAAACGCACCCTTAAGGTCAAACTTATATACATGTATATCAATCAGTATATACATTTATAAACAATCTAATTAGGATCCACCATCCACAAAGGGTCACCTGAAATAGGCATATGTCACATCATGCATCTCAACCTTAATTATATATCTATCTATATCATATATAATTAATCTCATCATTTATACATAATACTATCAACATAAATATTGAATATGTATAAGAACATCAACCATAACATAGTGTCATCACCATGTCAATATATGGTTTTATGAGCAAGCTTATCAATATAGACAAAGCAACAACAATTTCACTTGAGTAACACCTTTGCTTGTTAAGCAAAATGCAACCCAAAAGCAATATCTTCCTAAGACTATGCTCACTTTAGTGACAATCTTATCACTTGAGCATTTGAGTATTATAATCAATGTTTGAGTAACTACCACTTGTTAAGACACTATCTAAACAATTTCAAAAGGTTTATCTACTATCTTAGCATGTTTCAGCTTCCAACCAGTGTTTCACACTCTGCTTTACATAATGACATGTGCACATTGTGTTTCCTTCAATCTTAAACATTAAAAAGTAACACTTGAATTTCCTATCTAACGTTTGAGCTATATGCTTCCAAATAAGAGAAAATTATCTCAATATTTCTCTCACTCACATTGCTCGTTATTGTTTGAGCTATTGTCCTTGTCGCTTGAGTGACTAGCCTATCAATAAAGTGAGTTAATTAACAATATTTGAGTCATGCCTGAACAATGAGCAACCTCAAACCATAAATTTGACATTTCTCAAAGTTTCTAAAGATTTTACTGTGCACTTCCCATATTCATCAACCATGCTATCTTAAATTTATAACAACAAATATACAATTACAAATTCACCAGTTCGTTCAAACATTCACTTTTTTTCACATTTCATCCAATTTCATATATTTATACAACAAACATGTTGAAAAAAAAAAGTAATATTAACTTCTCTTACCTAAACTTAAATATATTTTTATACAATAATCTATTAAAAATAATTTCTAACAACTCCACTAACTTAACAAGTTTCGAAAAGCGATTCAATATACTTTAAAATGGTCAACCTCTTCAAGACTTCAATACAAAAAGATTCCCCACTGAAAAACTAGTGTTTGATTAGAGAGAATATAGAGAAAGAGGCTTTTAAATTAAAAACAATAGAGTGAACTAAAAAAGTAAACATGTAATTTTTATTTATAAAATTTATTTTGTATTTAAAATATATTGTTGAAATATTATACATAAGTAAATTATAAATTTTGTAATAAAAGTACAATGTCAAAAATAAATTATTGGCTGAAAAATAAAAAATAAAAAATAAAATATTTTATATTAAATATAATTAAATCATGCATATAAAAATATTTAATTATTAATTGAAAATATTATTTAACACCTTAATTATACTAATTAATATCTTCCGATTTTAACCTTAAAATAACTACAGTTAATAATAAGAACTAGAAAATAGTGATTAAAGAATACAAAAATCCAAAACAAACAAATATCTTTGTTTGGACTGAAAATAGACAGAATCATATTTAATACAGTTAAAAACATATTTAGACTAGAAGAAGATAAATAAACATGCGTGTCAATATCTTGAAATGTAACATTAAAATTATAAATAGTGTAATAGTTAAAACCTACGGGTAATATAAAAGATGCAAAGATAAAAGTTAAGAATGTTGTATTACATAAAATATGATAAAATTATACTTTATGAATGCATGAAGAGAAATAAAAGAATATAATAAAATCTTATTTTATGTCAAAAGTTAATAAATATTTCAAGATAGATGATAAATAAATATATAAATTAGAATTAAAAATATTACAAATTATTCCAAATTTCAGTTAGTAAAAACAGTTTAGAAAAGTTTTTTCTTTCCATTTTACATTTATAGAGATGTAGCCATGCTCGTTTATATTCAAAGATATGTAACTATTTTCTACTTAATAAAATAATTACAGAAAGATTTGAGTTTTATAACATCTTTCTATAAAAATAAACAAAATATTTTAAATATATATATACTAAATATCAAGTAAATTATAATATCCTTGTATTAAAGTACAAATTACAAGATTTTAAAAAGGATATAATATACTATAATTCACAAAATTAAATTAAAATATTATAGAATAACTTTTACAAATTTATACATTCATTTTAACAAAAATCACGATACAACAAAACTCTATACTTTTCTCTACTCTATTTATCGAAAAAATCTGGTGGTTTTCCTTGTTTCAGATTGAAGATCAAAAGTCTAGTATAATTGTCTACGGTAAAGCAAGTTTAGGAGATCATCATTTTGATTTAGGTAAGTATCAATTTTCCCCTCTTGTAGTGATCTAGGGTTTTTAAGAAAAAAAAAATTGTAATCATTAATCAAAACGATATGTTGCAGGTAGGTTAAGGTTGCGTTGTTCTTACAAGTCTTAACTTTGAGTCTTATATAGGTAATTCTCCTCTTAGACAGGTAAGAGAGTTAAATTGACATGTTTGTGTAGATACCAGGTTCTATGTTCAAATTGAGTTCTAAGACTTGAGAATTGAATGTGAATGTGTTTGAAAAAACTATACACTTTTTGATTTGGTAAGTTTGGATTGATTTTGAATGTGAAATGAGAGAAATTGATTGATTGATTTTTTTGTAGATTTAGTTTGTGGCAGTATTAGAAGTTCGTATCGCATGTAAAATTATTTCACGGTTTGAGAACTGATTGATTCATCTATATGTAGATAAATAAATGACTTCTAACTATTAAGAAAATTGAGTCTTGAATGTGGTTAGGGAGTCATATAGAATTTGTCTCAATTTGATTTGCCGTGATCTAGAATTAATTTTGAAAATATGTAGGTATTATGAGTTATCACATTGAGTTCATGACTTGTTTTTGGAGAGGAATGAATTTTTAAAAGATACTTACTGATAGTTTGATAAAAATGATGATTTGAAATTGTATATGATTGTGGAATAAGGAGAGTAAGAAATTAATTGGATGGTGAATTAAGTGAGCACAATTGTATTATAACATGTATAAGTAATAACCTGTGATTTTGATGTGTTGGCAATTGTTGTGGAATAACATTTTACACTTAGTATTTTTAGTAAAGAAAATATCGGGTAAGGATAATATAGGATGTGCATTGTTTAAGGATTTGTTGAGAATGAGGTATTCTGACTCTATTGTACCTTATAATCATACAGATGAAGGCTACCAAGTGGTGAGAGGTGGTGAAAGAGGTCCATTCAACTGAAACTGTAGTTTGAAAGAGCTAGTCAGGACAAATATATGGATTTATCCTGTGGAATGATGTTATGATTGGTTGGAGACTGTGTGGATTCACCGTTAGAAGGATCATGTGATAGGTATTAATATTTGAGTTTAATTCAATGCACCACTCTTCTTGATGTGATAGGTATTAATATTTGAGTTTAATTCAATGCACCACTCTTCTTCAAATAGAGTCAATGTTTATAAAGTGTTGAAATGTGACTTGATTTTTGATTATAAATGTTGGAATATTTATTTTTAGCATGTTATAAATAGTTAGCTTACATTTTTTGTATGATTGTTTGTGTTTTCTTTCTTTTCTTATCTGTGATGATCGTGTATTACATATGAGCAAATGATGTTGTTACAGGAGATTATATACCTCATGTTGTTAATAAAGTTATATCAGAGTAATTATTTTATGTTCATTTAGTTATATTTTAAAGATGTGTAAACTTTTTAAATTCATGTGAAGAGAGATTATATTTTGAATGAATTTACTAGATTATCTTTTATTTATGAGAATGTTTTAATATTTAAGCTTTATTTGGCTATTGATAATGAATTTTATGGAATTTTATATAGCAAAGATGCTTTCAATGTTAAAAGCATATTCTTCCATTATATTTTATGTGTGTCCTAAGATTTATACATGAAAACTAATACATATAACAATTTTCCTGATGCTACTAAAATAATTATAAAATTTCGTATTTTACTCGTTTATAATAAATTCAAAGTATAAATTAAATAAAGATTAACTAGTAATTAATATTATATTAAACTTTTAAAAAAAACTACAAATAGAAGAAGAAACTGAGAGAATAATTGTTAACACATTTTTTATTTATTAAAAATTATAAAATTGAGTGTGTGTTTCTAACTTTTCATAAGTCATTGACAGTACCAGAAAACAGTAGAAAGGAAAAGAAGCATAAACTTATGGTACTTACGTAAACTTCACATTGATTTATTGATGCCAACAAGAACACTCTGCAATTATTTTTGGGTCCCTGTTGGCATCTTCATCTTCTGCATTCACAAACAAACATTGAATGATCATGAGAACCCTGAGAACAAGTTGCCAAAGAGCCCAAAAACTACTCACTCTTGTCTTATTTGGAACACAAAAAGCCCAATGAAAGAGAATCCACTTTCAAAAAGAAAATATATGTCACGGGGCCTACTGCAATAACGTTTCAATAATTTATAACGTGATAATGCTTATGCTTGCAAATGCATGGCCACCTAACCAAGGGCATAGGTCAGCAAAAACATTGCATTTCGACAAAACAAAGCATTAGCCAAATTACATCAGCAACATTGAATTTTTATCTACAACTAGCGTGCTTGCTGAGTCACACTGCTACATGCTCCTAAACAAACAAACAAATGCACCCTTTCTTTACCAAACATGTGTAATACTCATTTGAAGGCCTTAGCATAGCCAACTGATCCAATAGAATTTAGCTAGTCACATGCAACCCTTCAGATTCATTGAACACACTTAAGTCGTGTGTAGTAAAAGTGCTAAAGCTATAATTTGACAACACAAACATAAACCTGCTCCTACATGTCATTTATGGGTAAAGTGTTGTGAATGTGACTCATTTACTTGCTCAACAAACAGCAACCAAATAATAAAGTTTATAATATTTAAGCTTTCCATGAGGAATAACATAGTGGACAAGTATTTAGTTAGTTGAAGCCACAGGTAGTATAAGGTAGAGTATATTGCATAAACCCCAAAAGCAAATGCCCCTAACACTAAGTTTTATCGTCACATGCATTCCGGAACCTACTGCCTGTGCATTAGGTCACTGAATACTGAGACATTTTAGATGGAAAAAGGTAATCATCAACAAAAAGTTTTGATCCATATCAGCTACTTAAAACCCTGTTAGTTACTTTAATACCCTTGAATCTCAACAAATATCTTGTATGACTGTTTGATACACCATCATATCTTGCATCCATGTCATTACTTTTACTCATGTTCACCCTTTTCCATTAGCAATTGAATGTTGCTACAGTGCCAGAGTTTTGCCATTTCACATCATTAAGTTGAATGGTAGCCCACTTCAGATTCAATTTTATGACCCAAAAAGAGTAAAACAGAATTACAAAGAAAGCAAAATAAGTAATTATCAGCAGCTACACTCTCACCAGTTGAGTGTGCAAGGTTCATTGCATTAGTCAAGAAAATGACACATAAAAATATAGAATTATAACTTTAACATTACAGAAACTAAAAATACAAGTACCTTCTATAACAAATATAGAAGAAATTGTGCCCCCACTCCCCAAAAAAGAAAACTTTTAACCTAGTGCAGTTACTTAATTGTAATTGGTGGTATACACAACAATAAAAATAGAAGATGTCTCCACTTCAATGTACAAGCCTACAAATCAATTTACTGTCACATGAACACCATAAGGAGGACTACTGCTAGAGAACCTCAAAAACAAACCTTTGGTTTTTCTTTTGGGTATAGCAAACCATTCAATATTAATTACAATGAACCCGGTATACTACAAAAAGACATAGCCCACTTCGAAGACTCATGTAAATTTGGGTTTAGGCACAGGACCGTTGCTTTGATGCACAGGACCAAGCTTTTGAATCCAGTGGAGAAGCCCTTTCTTATGATCTTGGCAACAAACGTTTTGCACCAGAGTCAGGGTTCCATCACGTGCAAGCGAAGATTCAAATTGTTCTAATACCTTAACAACCTGCCAGAACTCAGGCCTCTTGTCCGGATTCAAAGACCAACATTGCTCGATTAAAGCTCGCATTGGAGCTGGACAGTCTGAAGGAATAACTGGCCTTGAATTCTGAATACAAGATCACAAAAAGTATTAGAAATTAAAATTTCATTGCAAACAGAGCCATTTGAGTTTTCACTAGCAAATATTTCCCACAATTAACCTATACATGATGATCCTAAGAATTCCACAAACCCCATTCTGGGGAATGTTATCAACTACTGTGCCACATCACTTGATGAAACAGATATATCATGTAACGATTTCATATAAACTAATGGATAAAGCAATACAAGTCAAGAATGGATGAAAATCATTTCTATTACTTTAGCCATTGTTTTCAAAGCAAAGGAGGTACCTAAGCAAGGATTTAGCAACATCTCAAAATTACAATTGGTTTAGCTACAAATTATAGAGTACTCATCAGATGGGTTATTTGTGAGCAATTTATTCAGTAGCAATATGATTGATTTCCTCGGCCAGGAGAATGATGCCTCCTTTGGCAATCATCACTCAACATTGAAATAAAAACTAAAGTAAAGCGAGTAAAAATGAGAAGAAAAAAAAAATGGCTGTAAATCGAAAAGATTGGCTAAATCATGACATAAGTAAAGTGGAGGAAGCTTTGAAAAAGGAAAAATGTCCTTTCCCTCACTATCTGAAACTTCGAAAGCACCAACATTTCCCTGGCGAACAAGGCAAAAAATGCCTGCTACACGTGAGATTGGCAATCACTTTCATAAAATACACTCAAAGATTGCAAAACATAGTATGCATTGTCTATCTGCAAGTGATGTGTGTCATTAATTGAACACAGTTATAGTTGGCACTACTCTTATGTGCTAGTGGCCCTGAGCAACCAACAACACAGAAAGATAAGAAACCATAGAAGAAGTGCGATTTGGGTGGATAAATGAGGCTTTGGACCTTTTTCTATCATTGATAGGATTTCAATGCAGAGCACAAAAGCAATACAAAACTTTACAAGGAAGACAGTTACTGGCAATGAAGAATGATGTTACAAATATTAGTAGATTGTGATATCTGCATTACATCTCCATATGACTTAATTGCAAAGGAGCATACCTTGTTTACTACTGCAAAAGCAGCCTGGATGGGAGTCATATCCTCATAAGGTATAGTTCCAGTAACCATTTCCCATAAGATAAGCCCGAAACTATATACATCAACCTTTCTCCCATAGGATTTTCTTTTGATCATCTCAGGTGCCATCCAGCGGTAGGTACCAGGGTCATCAGCAAATAAGTCACAGTAAGCTTCCTCACAAGCAATGCCAAAATCAGCAATTTTGAGGTGAAAGTCTTCATTAATAAGGACATTCTCTGGTTTAAGGTCTCGGTGAATGACACCTTGTGAGTGTATGTATTCCATCCCTCGGGCAATATCCAGAGCAAAAGCAATTAGCTTCTCTAGAGGAATAGTTTTTTTCTCCAACTTGTGCAAATATGACCTCAAGGAACCTTCTGATAGATATTCTGTGATAACACAATAGACAGGCGGCTTTCTGCATGCTGCTACGAACTGTGTAATCAGATCAAGATAAATGAGATCAGTGTATAATTACCAGCCTCTAATCACATTAAATTCTCTCAACACTATATGAGTTTGCAATGAGACTATAATAAAGGATGTATAATGCAGTATTCTTACTTTCACAGGTGATTATTTAAACATAATTAAAGGGTCTAGTCCAGTAATTAGCAACACAAAATAAAGGATATGTCCGCTTTGTATTCAACGAGAAAAACAGACAGCATCAGAAAAAAAAGCAAAGGACAAAACTTAGAAAAAGTTAATCCGGTGCGTGCAGTGCTGTTCTTCACTAAAAATATGATGTGTCCTCTGCTTCTTGTTCCACCTTATCCTCCTTTTAAAAGGTTTTAAAGTTGAGGTGTAAAAAATAATACACATGCATATCTTCTTTTCATCAGAAAACAACAACAGCACCACAAGCTTTTAAAATGAAGCAATTAAAAGTGTATAAACAGTGTAAACAAAAGAAGGTAAAGGATTGAACTATAGATTACCTTTATAACATTTCGATGGTGGAGACGAGATAAAAGTGTTACTTCTCTAATGAATTGTTTCTCCAATCGATCAGCTAACATTCCATTTTCGTCATCATCTGGTACCCTGATAATTTTTACTGCCACAGCTTCATCCTTATACATGCCATGGTAAAGCCTGCTGTGAGCCCCATGAGCAAACCTTACACCAACAAAGAGCTTAGAGAGATCAACATTCCATTCCTCTGCTGTTTCCACAGCAGTTACCCTTCCTCCTCCATGTTCAAAATACTTTGTCCATCCTGAATCCTTGCGCTGCTTGGACTTGTCGCTTAATTTCATTGAAGCAAGGTGTCTAATTGGACTGCTGTAAGGGGATTTGGTCATTGGACTGTTGTAAGGGGATTTAGTCATTGGACTGCTGTGAGGGGATTTAGAACTGGATACATGAGAATCCTTGTTCAGTAACTTCCCCATGATTCTCTTATCATGCTCTTTCCTCCTTGGACCAGGGGTGGAGAACCTCTTCCGCTCCTGTCTAGCTTCCTTGAAGGTTTCAGAGAGAGAGGTTTCAGGCAAAGGGGACAAAGATCTCTGCTTGCTCATTATGGGCTTTTTCTGAACCTGCGAGGAGGCTTTGGAAATAAAAGTTACATCTGGCCTTGATTTCATACTGGAACTGTGCTGTGTCCTTGGCTGAATGCTGAAAGACCCTAATCTGGAACTGGAATAATCCAACCGGTGACATACTGTGTGGGAGAATTTCGTCCTCCTTAGCCAAGAATTGCTACCATCTTCATCCATCTTATCCCAACCCCTTCTTCAAAAAACAAAAACAAAAAAACTAGAAACACCTTCAAGTTACTAAATCACACTTTATCCACAACTGAGAACACACAAGTCTCAAAGCCAAGAGGGTGGTCCCGAAAACAACCTTCTCAGACTAACTAGATTTACTCAAACTCGTCAACAACATCTGAGGGATTGAACCATGAAAAATCAAAAGCTTCCCACATGGAATGAGAAAACCACTGAAAGCAATCAGAACCCAGGAACAATGAGTTGATCTGAGATGAAAGATCCAATTCCATTCGGTGATGGAAGCCCCCAAGAGAAAAATCTCAATTAAAAGCCAACAAACATGCAGTGCTGTAGGGGTAACAGAACCTCCAATCAATCAAAAACTTGACCTTCCGTAACCTCCACAGCTGACACCTTTAACCTGCAAAGTCAAACCCCACCTTCCGTAAATGCCTGCAAATCCCACATAGATACCAGAATAAACTAATCAACCCAAAAAAAATACTCACTTTAATTCAAATCACCAGAAACCATGAGTTAAAGATTGTTAATATTGTTGCTGCTGCTTATTATTTTTTTATGCTGATAATGCAGAAACAACCATCATTATACGTCCCCATTGACTACACTAATCAATAACAATAATACCCATTATTTTAAGGAGTCACAAGCCAATTAATCTATTATTATATTCAGAAGACCAGATAGAGAAACAATAGAAATTACATCACGGCAAGCCAAACAGTACAAAAGAAAAAAACTTTAATTTTTCTTTTAAAAAGCATCCCCAGATACCAAGAAGAAAAGGGTGTGAGTAAAATGCTAAAATTGCATTACCTCAAGGACAGAAAAATTTCAAATCAGCGTGCTGGAGCAAAGGGTGTGCTAGTTTTTGCTTTAAGAACTTATAGGAGCTTATAATACGGTAGAAGGGACAGAAAAATCCTGCACCTAATAAATACCACCTTCCACGGAGAGAGAGAAATGGAGAGAAGAAAAGTGTTGGTTGTATTATTTTGCAATTAGCTTGAGAATACAATTTTAGAATGGTCAAGTCAACAGGAATGTGCAACACTTCGTATCACATACGCAGGAAATAGAGACCGTGGATTATCGAAATTGGAACATGATGTTTTGGAGGAGAAACGGTTATGATGAGTTTTGCTACTCTGGTGGGGTGAATGGAAACCGTGTAGGGTAGAGACGGTGATGGGTGTGCTCATCGTTACTTGCAAGACAGTTAATACGCCCACTTTATGTTTTATATTCCTTTCTTTCTGCATTTTCACTATTTATTATCATTCCTTATATTTCCCACCTTTTAAATAATAATAATCAATTCAGTCCTTTCCACAATATTTTTTTATTCTTACAATAATCATAATAATAAATAACTAAATTAATAATAGTAATAATCAATGAAGCAACTTTCCTGTTTCATTTATGTTTTCTAATTAAATAATATTTCTTTCTGTTCATTTTTTTATTTTTTTCCTTTTTCCAAACAAAAAAATGAATTTTCGTTTTTAATAACTTTAGTTATGGGTAAAATATACACTCACTGTACTTAATGATTTGCCTAACTTGCATTTGCACCTTTTCTTTTCTCAGGCGTTGTAATAATTTTAAGAATAATTTTACTTAATACTTGTAAGTAAGGAATATATGATGTGAATAATTGTTACAATTTAGTCATAAACTGTGTTCTATATTTATTAATTTTGTAAAAATTATTTTCAAAAGTTACATAAATAGTAATGGTTTATTGGCGGATATTATAACGTTACACTGTCGGTGTATACAAAATGAAATTCAAATACTAATTACTAAAAATTTCAAAAGCTAATCAATCAGATAAAAGCACCACAATGCATTAAATTAAATATATATATATATATATATATATATATATATATATATAGGATGTAGGCGGGGAAGGAAGAAAATAAAAGTCAAAAGAGAGAACAAAATAGGAAGTTTGGGTTTTCTTTTTGCTAAAATAGTTTTAAAGTTTTTTACTTAGTAATGTAACTTTTATAAATTCTCTTGTCTATTAGACAGATAAATAATTAAATACGTTATATGTTTAAAATAAAATACATTCAAATTATATTTATTAATTTTATAAAGTAGATTAAATATATAATTAGTTTTTAATTAGAGTTGTCAAAACCAACAATTTAATCTTACTCGGAGTAGCTAAAATAAAGTAACTAATAAAATTCTATCAATTTATTTCCAAGTGTATTTTAACGGAATGTGAATTTTAGGATCCATTTTAAAAATAAAAATAAAATAATTTTCAATTTTAAAAAATGTTTTTAAAAAAATTGAATTTTAGATATAACAAATTAATTATTTTAAATTTTTAATTATTGTTATTTTGTCAGTTTTAAAAATTTCCGAACTCGTCCATAATACTAAATATAATTTCTACACGTAAACATTATTTCATAACTTTTCTTCGTTTCTTGTCATTTATCATATGTCTTCTCTCGCTGCTTTTTTATTTCTCTTTTCTTCTACGAATCTACGTCAAATCTACTCCAAAATTGATGTAAGTTTATATTTTTCCAAAAAATAAAATAAGAAGTGCAGCACTACTTTCTCTATATTTTTAAATTTGTTATTTATTTCACACAAAAAAAAGTGAGTGAATGGAGGAATCCATGTGTCACTATGAGGGAGAATAAGGTACGGATTCCAATTTTATTTACGTTTATTATTATTAATATTATTATTATTTCCCAAATGAATACTTCAACCCAACTACACCAATCGGCTTAGGTACGGTTCCTTCGTAGTACGATCCGGTTCCCAAAGTTAACCATTTGGCCTTTACACTAAAGTTTGGCACCAAACGTACGAATCTACAAAACTTGTTGTACCTTTGTTTACCCCAAAAACAACAAATGAAAAAACCAACTTGTTTTTTTTTTTCTTTTTTTTTTTAATTATCTATCATACCTCTCATGTTGCCTCAACTAATAACAAAAAGAAAAAAACAAAATAAAAATTCAATTATAAATTGTATTATTGACTTAAGCTAGAAAAGACAAATACATTGGGACATGGGGTGCCCTTGCTTTCACTTATTGTCAATGCAATATTCAAATATTATTTCACAATCACCAAACAAAATATCCTTATAGTACGGACTTTCAACCATTAATATTAAATTTTTGAGTTACAATCTTAAAATTGTAATTGAAAATCAAAAAACAAGAAAACATGAAATAACTTACAACTAAGATTTTTATCTTTGAGTCTAACATTTTTCCCGTGATATGGATAAGAACTATCGTTATTTTTGCATTTTGTTTGAAATCTATGAAGAATTTGACCATGAATGATAGGAGAGAGAAAATTGAAATTATATGGCTAACAATTGAAGGACGAAGACTCACGCCTCACATCGAAGAAAATAAAATGTGAATTTCGCATTTGACTCCCTTTTATTCTACATCTTTTACCAAATATACGTTGGTTTTGACAAGATTTCTCTAAAATTTTGTAAAACATTTACGACTTAAATTATATATAAGCTAACTTTAATTTATAAAAAAACTAAAAAAAATCCAAAAACATACCTTATATAAAAATACTCACTGTTCAATTGAAAATAGATTAAAAAAAAATCACCACTGTAATTGTGCCTTCTTTCCGTCATTAGTGACGCATTGACGTAGTCTAATTTTGTATAAAGTCTATAGAGTTATTAAAGTCGGTCTACTTTATGCGTTTTTCTCTTTTTGTAACTTGAAAAACAGTCAAATAAACGTTTTAAATTCATTCTTTTATTTAAAAAATATAAAATGAAGATAATCATGCGTAATGATTGTGCAGTGTAATTAGAATACCAACGCCTCTTTTTGCTCTCTCGATGGATCTACTTCTTCTATTTTAATACGATTATTATTTATAATTATTATCTTATTTTAAATAAAAATGGTAAATTATATTTAAATTACTTATCCGTTTAATTTTTTTATATGTAAGACCATAATAATCCAACAATTAAAAACATATATAGAAATCAATAAGCATCGCGTTTTCTACGTTTATAAACATATTACTAGAGTGTATTAACTTTACGAATAAATTGTACAAAGAAAGTTGGTTGATGATGATTATGATATATATATATATATATATATATAGTAGATCAGTTTGGTAAAATGAATGGATTAAGTTATTTACCTGTAATTTTTAAAATATTCATTCAATCTTACCTATCATGGATTATAATGAATTAAATAAGACTGTTTATCTAAATTTTTAAATGTTTATTGTTATAAAGTAAAAAAACATATTTTTATTTTCTTTATATTTAATAAAAGATTCATATAATATATAATCAAAAATTGAAAATGCTAGAGTAATTTACTTTCTAAATTTCATAAGTTTATAATTTTAAATTTTAATATTACTTTTATTAATCAATTCAAAAATTTGAAACTTTTACACAATATATATATATATATATATATATATATATATATATATATATATATATAATAACATAATTAAATCTTTAATTTAATATTATTTTTACAATGAGGTGAACTTTTTTCATTTTAAGATAAGTTGATGGGTTAATCCAACCATCATGGATTCAATTTGGGTGGCCTAGATTAATTTTTTTTTTAATTTATTATAGAAAAAGTTTTTTTCATCCAAACATGTAATAAATTGAATTAACTAGCAAATTTAGACTCGTTTGATAATTTTTTAATAAAGTAAAAGTAATATTATGATTATATGTGGATATTTTGAATTAAATATATTCACAAACATTTCTCTTTTAATCACGTTTTTTAAAGGTATGAAAAACTTTCTTTTTTCTTTTACGTTTGAAGACCAACTTCATCAATAAAAAGCACTAAGACTCAGATTGCCTTTTTCAAAAATCAGTCACTGCCAAAATTTTCTTTTAGTACCTACGATAAAATCTCTTAAATATTCAATTGCACCATTTTATTTATCAACGTTTGTTTAAACTTGTAAGATTAAAGTTTTAGCACACCTTTTTAAATTTTGTTTAGACTTATGAGATTGAATTCTTTGAGTTTATTAAAGAATGTGAATCTAGTAAAACAGAAAATGAACTATTAATTACGTTGTTTTTACAAAAATGAAAAAAAGTTGCACCAGCCGGGGAATCGAACCGGGTATGTACCTGTTTCACAGGACACAGATACTTTTATAAAATATTACTTTACTTCTTTTCAAATCACTTAATTAACCAAAAGACTCGAATAATAAACTACTAAAATTCTATTTGATGAAAGGAAAGCAAAAATCTTTTAAAGAAAGTGTAAGCATGTATTTTAAACTTCCCTGTAAACAAACAACAGATCTTAAATTAATAAATTATTTTTTATTCATATATATGTATATATAAATTATTAATAATTTAGTAGATTATATTTAATCTTTCTAATATTGTTTTGAATTAAAATAATACTATAGTATTTTTAAAATCCTACACAATTGTTTCATTTTTTTTCAAAAAGAATTACATTAACTCACTTTTTTATGCTACACCAGGATTTTATTAAGAATATTACACTTAAATTTCTAAAAATATTAGCAGTGTGAAGAATATGAATAAAATTGATCCCGTGGTAGTTCAGTCACAACTGAGAATATATTAGGTTCCAAAGACTAAAACAAATATAAAAACCAAATTCAAATAAGTTATAAACTAAAACTAATGTCTTTAAAAATAACTTTAATTTCATAAATTCAAATAAAAGCATCTATAAAATTAAACTCTAAAAAATTCTTTCATAGTTAATGTTCTTATCATTAATACTTTTATTTTGTTCGCTTAATTTAAAAAATATATATCTACAATCATTAATCATTAATATAAAAATATAATTATTATTAAAATTAAAATAAAACATTAAATAAATGGAATTTTAGAAGTTAATATAAAGTATAAATTATATTATATTATATATACATATTTTATTATTGATAAATATATGTAAATTCAAATATCGTAATAATACTCATACTTATTCCATCAATCAATAATTAAAATATATTTTTTTACTGTAGATTTTGTTCACTTATATCGGACATAATCTTTATTTCATATCTATGTATGTATCTATATAATAGGCATAGGATTGAGATTAATTAACGTCTGGTTAAACTAACCTATTTAATATGCACCAAAAACCAACAAAGACCAATCCTCTATATCAAAGTTTATTGACTCTAAAGATATGCTTTATGTGCTAATCTTGAATCACCGACCGCTATTAGCTCATAACTGCTCATTAAAGTTAGGTGTATTCATAGTCATAATTATGTGTTCTCACTAAGGAATCAATAAATAATTTGTGGATTGATCCATTTGATATACCACTATATGTAAGATAGTTTTTTTTTTTTTAATTGTTTGTTTCTTTCAATACTGTTTTTGTCAAAATATCCATAGTTACTTTACTTAAGTAATTATATAATATTCAATTTCAATTAAAGTACATGAAATAATGATTATTAAGGATTACCAGAGGTTTGTAGGGTTGATTTAGTCTTAATCTCTAAAATAAAAATTTATATTTATTTTCATAGCATATATAAGATTAATATTGTCTTAAATGTTAATTAAATTACTTTTACAACAAAATAAAAATTGTAATAAAAAACATAATATTATTAAAGATTTAATGTTAAAATGATACATAATTTTTTAATATCCTGTATTAAAATAATATTACATAAATCTTAAAATAAACTATCAAATAATAATTATATAAATATTAAATAATCATAAAAAAATACTTACAATTAAAAACTAATTACAACTACGACATCTATTATATTATTATACTTTTTTTCATATATTGATAAAAAAAATGTCTTTAATATATGAGTAAATAGGAAAGAAAAGATTAATTTATTAAATTATCTAATAAGTTAAAATTTTACTAAATTGAGAATTTAACATTTAGAACCATACTTTGTCACGTGATAACAAATAAATAACAAATGAAAATGCTGAAAACGAATAAAAATAACCAAATGTGTATCGTGAAGATGAAATTAAGTTTTTTTTTTTTTCTTAAAAGATAATAGATTAATTAAATCGCATAAAAAAATAATATGTAAGGGCAAATACTTAAAGATATAAGTGAACTTAATGATATCAAGTGACTAAAATATTTAAGATAAAATGGAAAAAAAATGGTGTAGAAAAAGAAAAGTTCTTCAAATAAAAAAAACAACACAGGAACTAAACAAAAGACTAAAAATAAGTTTATGAGACTAATTAATAAAGTAAAATAATTTAATATTTTAAATTGTAGACAATTATAAGAATAAATATGAGATCAAAAAATTAATTCTCATTCCCTCCTCATATTCGATTTAAAATCTCAATATTACTTATACATATACGAATACGAACATTTTCCATCAAAATGGGAATATATTTAGTAATAATACTATCCAAATTTATTTATCATCATTAAAAATTCTTTATTCTTAAAAATTAATTTAGTATGTAAAAACAATCTAAATAGAAGAGTATTCCAATAATTGAGGATAATTTTAAAAAAATAATATAAACTGATAAAATATTAATATTGTAATTAAATTTAAAGTATAAATTAATATATTTAGAAACAGAAATAATATTTTATTGAAAATATTTTTTATTCTTTAACGTCCTGTTAGTATTTTTCTTAAAGTTACAATGACTTGTTTTATTTGCAAAGATGTATTTAGCATTTTTTTGAATGAATGGAAACATATACAATAAATTGTCGGAGTTTTCTCTTTGCCGTTTTTGACTGTTTTTCCTGTGTTGTTGCTCTTTCGCCTCGCATGTAGGTAGGTTTCCAAATAAAAACTCAAATTTATATCAGAAACAATTATAGGAATTAATGGAAACCAGGAGGGAAGAAACTGAATAAAAGAAAAAAAGAAAAAGAGAGAAATAAAAATCACAATTGTGTGATATTTAATTATGACAACATAATTAAATAATAAACATTTGACCTTATGAAAAGTCTTCCGATAACCATAAGTTATATTAGTTATTGTTTTATTTAAGGTAAATAGTTGGTTTAGTAAAATAAATATTAATATATTTTATTTTAAGTATAATAAAAAATGTTAACATTAGTACAATAATTTTAATTTTATTTCAAGTTAATCATTTTAAAATAATTTGTTCACTAAAACAAATGACACACTAAGACTTAATTACATAAGTGATATAGGACATGAGAAATGGAGAAAGTGAAAATTAATTTTTAAATGGAAAAAACAAATATCAAATAGGGTTTACAAGTGAGAGTAAGAACGTGCTCCTATTAGAAAGCAATTTTTATGGGCTGAGTTGGAATTGAAAGTGAAAATCCATATACTAAGTTGGAAAATTGGAGAGTCTGAACCTCAATTGAAGAAGGAAAATCTCACGTTACTAGGTCAAGCTTCAGAAATGTTTTATGAAGATGTAAAATCTAACTCTTTTTAAAATATTGAAACTAATTAAAATATAAAATATTAAATTAATGAAATTTTAATGCGATTTTTCTCTTTTTGAAATATTAAAATTAATTAAAATATAAAATACTAAAGTAATGAAATTTTAATACGGTTTATTAAAAAACCATCAGAACTTTTCAGGATTTTGAAAAGCCTCCATTAGGTATGTGGCTTACATGAGGTTTGGTAACCTCCAATAAAAACCTCCTACTAAAATTAATATTTTTTGTAATAACTATATATTAATATTAATTTTTCTATTTAATGAATACATGGGATGATTACTAAATACTAAACACGTGTTCAATCACTTCAACCATTAATAGAATTGAAATAAAAATTAACGGAATTAAAATTTTTATATTAAAATTATAATTTTATTATTATACAAATAATAAAATATATCAATATTTGTTGTACTAAATCGATTATTTATCTTTTTCTTATAAGAAGATACGATACGATAAATATTTCTATATGAAAAAGTATATTTTTATTTTATTTTATATATAATATTTGTGAATGGAACGAGTTATCATAATAATTAAGAGATACTTTTGAGATTTTGTACGTAGATGATTAGGTAAAAAGTAATTTTTGTACTAAAAGAGAAGGGTGCATGAAAATTATTAAAGGGATAAAGTGGAAGATGTAAGTCTTCTTTCATTTTCTCTTCTTTCTTATATTTCTAATTTTTTTACGTTAATTTTCACTTTCTTATTTTATAGTATTAGTGAGATAATAGTTGAAATAAAATTAACTTCAATTGATTCTTTTGAAATAAATTTATTATTATTCTAAAAGTTTTTATCTTCTAAATTTCTAATTATAATTTTCATCTTTATTAAGAACGAAACATATCATGCAATAACTTACATATTCTAGAGCATTTTAATTCAAACAAATTTTAGTTTGAAATAATTACAATTTTGCTATAATATCTTTTAAATTTATATTCCTTTAGCTTGTTTTGCAGTTGTTTGAACGGTTTGTAAGTTTTCTTAATTGAGTAATATGATAATCTTAATTAGTATGTTTCTTTATTCAAGTTTTAATTTATTTGATCGTGTTTTATTTGGTATTTAGGATTTTGTGGTGTTATCTGATTATTTCATGACTATTGTTCGAGGAACAAGTAATTATTAAGTAAGAAAAGTTATCTTAAATTATAATGGATTTATTTATTTGATTATGATTGTAAGTGTTATTGAATTGTTGGATTGGGTTTTAAAATTGAATTTGATTGATTTCAGTTAGAACATTAACAATGGTTAAGAGAGTTAAAATGAGATGTGATGATTAAAATGAGTAAAATTATGTGTTTATTGTTCAATTATTTGTTTTAAACTTCTTAGGGTAATTGGATTCAAAAATTTTGAACTTGGATACATTTTTTAAATTTCTACAAAATTTATTATTTCTACATATTTTGCTTGAATACTTAACTGATGACTATCAACTTGAACAAATAGCACTGTCGTTTGGATGATTAGATGAACACTTGAACAATATCATTCATTATTCAAGCTAAAAGCCAAAACTTGTTATAGAGAGATTGAAATGATCCTTTCTCCTCTAGGAAGCCCATAGCTTAAGAAATGATTAGTCACATAGACAATGCATTTTTGGGAGTTTTTGTTTTGATTTCTTTGTCTCAAAGAGTTATATTGTTTAAGTGATATACATGTTATTAAAGTGATGCCTTTTATTGTTCAAATAATTGGATTTTAGTTCAAAGGAGGAACAAAGTAAATTAATTTTCTCTCTTTCAGAAGCATATCAATCAAATATAAAATGCTGAAGTGATGACACATATTGCTCAAGCTAACAGGAAAGATTCTAGGAAATATTTTGTTATAAGCTACATAGTTTTGCTGAAGTGACATTATTATAAGTTTAATAATTTGTTTTGTTCTATTAACTAATAAGAAAATGATATCATGAGTTTGGGTAATATTTATGTGAATTTGTATTACATAATATATATTATATTTTTAGTTGAAGTTACATATTTAAAATGATATGACAATTAATTTATAATTATATGTCTTTAAGTACAAATACATGTAACTAACACAAATCTTTATATTTCATAGTTTGATAATGATCTAAATCACCTAAATTAAGAGACAATAAGCGATGAGATACTGAAAGAAATTTTTTACATATGACATTTATATTTGCGTATACCTTAGATGCAATTAACTTACCTTGATTAGTGATTTTACAATCCACTTGTAAGATTTAAATGTTAATTTACAGTATAATATTAATACAAGTATTTTAAAATGTATTTTTGTAATTATTATTATCTCTTTTTCATTTGAATCAGACCCAGCTAAAGATATAATGTGTTTATAAACAAATAAAGTATAATAAACTTGCATACATTTGATGTTGAGGTGATATTTTGATTTTAATACATTGAAATGGATCTGTTAAAATTTTGTTGGATTCTTTATAAGTTGTCTATGAAATTGAATGATATATTATCTTATTTTTGTTAAATTACTCTTATTTTTTTTATAACTTTATATTATTAATATAATTTTATACTATTATCGTAATTGGTATATAAATAGATCACATTACATGTAATGAAAATAATTTTGGACTGATTTTGTATACGTATACACTATTTGGAAGTATATATTTTCTTTATAAATCCTTATCAGATGTATTAAGTATTTTTTTACGAAATCATATAGTATTCATTAGTTTCTTTGTAAATCCTTATAGTATATTATATTATAATATATAATTAAGTAATTTGAAAGGTGAGAAGAGTGCCGATTCCAATTAGCAAGAGATACATGTGATATGACATAAAAATTACTTAATCCTTATGTCATTTAGTCTTACAATAATCAAATATTTTTATTTCACTATTTATAAATTTGTATCCATTAGACTAGTTAATGAATCAACATTCCATAAACTCTAGGTAAAAAAGTCCAGAAGTGGATAAATGCATTTTGTTTTCGTGTTTTTTAATGCAAATTGAATGGTGAATTCAATGTCAATAATGTCATGCTGAGTCAACGAGGTCAAACCTATTGAAGTATTTATCATTTTATTGCTTCTATCAGTGATTGCAGAAAAACCAGTGGGTTGGTTAGGTTGGTGACAACTTGACATAAATATGCTTAATTATGATAAAATATATGATTAACAATTAGTATGAAGAATTCACTGATTAAAGTAGTTGATTTTTCGTGTTAAAAGAAATAATTAATTTTAAAACTCTGACTTTTGCTATTTAAAATAATCATATCATCAATTTTTCTATTTAAAATTAACAAATATTTATTTTCACAATTAAAAAATGTTACAGATTTTAAGACACACTATAAATTTTGAAAGCGTAAAATGTGAGATTATGATATAGATAGAGGGATTTGATTTTTTTTTATTGTATTTACAGAAAATTTTTATGCCGAGGTTGAAAAAAATGAAGATTTGATCCAACTTATAAATTGTTTCAACACAGAATGAGAATTTTAAGTAAACAAAAAATTAATAATAGGACTAATTTTTTTTAACAATAAAATACTTAAATAATTTTAAAAACTTAAAATAAAAAAAATCAGAAAATGTGATTAACTTTGTTTATTAAATATATATATTGTTTATTGAGTTCAAACTCTTAATTGAGAGTTGTTTTGGAGAGAACAGAAGGAAAAATGGAACAAAATCTGCTTAAGGAAGCAAAATATTCATGAACGATACGTTTCACCAATTTGCAAAAGAAAAAAATGACAATGTCAATGTTCAAAAACCAGATAAATATGATGTAGCTTGCACACAAAAGGAATGAAAAGATGATGCAGTAACTTGAACCAATCTTGTTGGATCATAGATCTTGAAGAGAAAGTCTTATCTGAAAAGTACACCCTAATCATTTTACATGCTAATAAGTTTGAAAGAAACATAAACCCTAAGAGGAAAGATCTCAAAATTGGACAAAGAAATCATTTTTTTCCATTTCAGCTTAATACTAACAAATTACTAAATGCTGCTGTTTCATCCCTAGATTTGGGGCGGTGACAATCACAATATATTTAGTATCTCCTAAAATTATTATTTAAGATAATATTTTTTTTACCTTTGCAAATATTTTCTTCAGAAAATATTTTTAAAAGATGGAATATTAATCTTTGTTGAACTCACTAATTTTTGGATTAGTCTTAATTTGATACTAGTCACTATTCACCATCACATAAAAATCTTAATGACATAAAAATTATTACCATACAAAATCATGCAAAGAAAAATATTTATGTGTCAACTTAAAGACAATTACATATTAATTATATACATTTGACCAGTGCCTATTACAAAGTAATGAAGCATAATTATATGGAATACAACCATTACGGGTAGTGATAATCTCTCCCAGAAGGACTTTACCCCTTCTTAAAAACATTATTCTTTCTTTTATTATACTTTATTGAAAATTCTACTACTGGTGAAGTTTTTTTTTTTTTTTTAAATCACCTTCTCCAACCATTGAAAGAACTATCATTTCATCACAATCCTTAAAGAAAAATGTCATAAAAATTGCTTAAAAATAATTACTATGAAGAAAAAGAGTGGTTAAAAAAAGTAGTTAAGAAGAGGGAAGAACAATAATCCTAAAACAAAGAGGGAGAGAAGAGTATCAAGACGATAAAGAATAAAGGATGAAAATGAAATATTCTTAATAAAGTACAAGATGAAATAACTAATAAAAACTCTATTAAAAATGAAATATTACACTTAATATGAAAACTTTCACGACTTAAATGTCTTAATGCAAAATTCAAACACACATGTTGTCCTTAAAATATAT
>Ga0209489_105285_pt1 | contig 22616 bp, 12 predicted proteins | sample SiratrowhiteBW_FD_187527 | JGI IMG/M metagenome (GOLD analysis project Ga0209489, IMG submission 187527) | Root nodule microbial communities of legume samples collected from California, USA - Siratro white BW (SPAdes) (version 2) | ecosystem: Host-associated > Plants > Roots > Nodule | place...
GAACAATTAAAAATAAGTAACAATTATAAAAACGGAGTTTGCAAGGTTTAGAAGGACTTTGGGATTGAACTTCATCTCTTTCCCTCATTCATATTTTGGACTTGATAATGAAATACAACATTAGTAACTACTCACAATTGATGCACATGTAAAAATCATTCACACGATTCTTCTGATATGAAATTCATAAGGAAATTTCCTAAACACTGATTCCTCAGCTATTTGGTAAATTACCCAGCATTAAGAACGGATGTTATACGCAATCGATATATTGAAACCTATTCCTAGTATTCCGATATATCGACTATTTTCATCTAGGTCGGAAACTCAAAAGTACTTTCCAGTTAAGTTTAAGAATCAAAATCGAGACTCTATTGATCAGATAAAACTAAGCATTAAGCACAAGATGAAAATAGTAATGGAGTAGAAACTGAACATTAGATTTAAAATCGCCAAAATACAAATGAGTTCAAGAAGTTACATTCAATCCCAAAGTTGCGGAACTTAGCTACTCATAATAGCCATTACACTTCAAAGAAGAAAGATTGCCAAAAGAAGAGCGGGAGTCCACAGTAGTTCTTGTTCTTTTTCGCTCTCCAGTTCCTCCTAATCCAGATCCCCTTTCTAAAACCCTAAAATCCTCCTTTTAAACTTGGTTTGGGCCTAGGTGAAGTAGCTTTTCTTTTGGGCTTTTTCTATTTTAAACTTTTTGTTTCTTTTCTTCATGAATCTTCCCATCTATCATTTTCTTCATTCTTTTTCACCTGAAATTTCACAATAATTGAGATTAAATTATTTCCTTTAACCCAGGACTCAAAACATATATTTAAATTCAAAAACTTTAAAATTGGGAGAAATTACTATTTTAAATAATACTAAAACCCATAAGTACTCAATATTTTTCATGTATAAAAACACTTAAAATTGGTACTTATCACCGAGTCGTATTTTCTTTCTCTGTATGTTGATAAATGACTTTCTCTTATCAATTTTTCTATTCGTATTATGAAAACAAAACACCTATAGGTATCATGTCCATTTATTTGGTGGAACTTGCACCAAGCTTCTTTGTGAGGCCTTCTCTATATCCACCTTCTTTGGGAATGTTAAGAGTTTTGTTACATTAACATTTCTTAACATTTGCTTCTTGGATAGATTGAGGCGGTTTGTTTGCAAATCTATGCCACCTTTACTCTCATCAACTAGTCCACATTGTCAAAAATGCCAATGGTGGTTTCGTGTCATGTTTTCTCCATTGCTCTGTTTCTCGTAAGGCTGCTTTTTATACACATTCATGGTGCTTCCTTGCCATAACTTCCTCCACCTCAATATGAGATCACTCATGTTTGAAGTTAAACGTTGAATGAGGAATTCGCCGATAGGCCTCACCTATAAGCCCTTTACAAAGGTGTCCACGAACATAGCCTTATTTTGCTGTGGGACCCTAATGGTTATCCCACAAAAGCATTTTAAGGTACTATTTCAAGGACTTTGTGCTATGTTGTTGAACATTAAATATGTCGCTTAACCTTAGTGACTAGTGATCTAAGTTTACTAGCCGCAAACCAGGTTATAAAAAGGCATATAAAGTCGTCAAAACATTTTATTCTAAAGATACATCTTAGGATCAGTTTTATCGACCCCTAAGTGAGCGCTAAATTTCTACTAAAAAAGAAGTACCTTCAAGTTAGAACTCTTTAAAGAATCTAACTCTAAGCTACTACCTTCAAGTTCAATTTTACTTTCTCTCTTGTGTTTATGTCTCTTTAATTTCTTTCCTGTTTCTTCTATATAGAGAGGGAAAGTGTCATTTGTCTCTGCTTTCTCCCACCTATTCGGGTAAGGTTCTTGATATGTAAGGTAGTGTCATGTATTCTTTGAATCATGTCTTATATTTATGTCACATAAGAAAATTTTCATGATAAGCAATGCTACTTTCAATATTAACATAGTTGATTATACTGATATTAGAATAAAATATTTTATGTTATGTGAACATAGAAAAAAATGTTATCAAAAGTAAAAGATTACACTTTTACTAATTTTATATCAGTTAATAACCAAATATGAAAAATTTAAACATTTTATTCGAGCTTGACTAAAACTTTTAATCTCTTAACTATTATCAATCTACTCAAACTATAAATAACATGTATTTTATAAATAATTTACTCTTTAAATTATTAATAACACATTATTCTAATATCTTTTTTCTTAATTAATTAATGTATCAATACATAAATGATAACTCAATGATCTTCCCCTAATCTCATGAGAGTGAATGATTTGATTGTAATTATTTTATGTATAAAATATTAAGTAATTGAAGGTACTTTATATAAAAAAGTAATGCATTATAGTCCGAGGGTGTCTTAATATTCTAGACGATCCTTGAACGATTTCCTATATTATATAAATCATTAAGATAAACTTTAATGTGGATTAGAAAATTAAAAAAAATAAAAATAAATACTGTTTCCAAGTTTTTTCCATTTCAAAATAATAATCGAGATCAAATGGGTTGAATACTTAAATGCCTTTATCAGTCTCTCAGTTTGAAAAAAAGATTATTTTTTTAAAAACAAAATTTATCTCAGTTGGTTAAGCAACCAAAACGTGAGTTATATAATTTCTTCACACATATTCAATTTTCAATTTCGTTAGACAACTCTGTTTCAAAAATGACTCCATTGAACTTCATTTATTATTTCAAATATAAGTCCATAATACTTAAATAATAATTTCATATACCTGGATTGTGGCCAATTGAATTTGATCCATTTCCGCACATATCTTTTAATCGCTCCCTAATTTCAATTTTAAATTACAAAATTAAAAAAGAAACCCATTATATAATTATTAAATTTTCTCTAATTTAAAAAAACAAAATTGAAAAAAACCACATAAGCAGAACAGAACCGCAAGCGCCAGTGAATTATTTTTTTTTTCCCACAAGAAACGACGATCAATGGCGTCGTTTTGGGTTTAAAAGTAAACCCCTCTAAACTCGGCAACTCCATTGCAAGTTTCTTCTGAGTCCACTAGGGCAACTTCTTCTGAGTTCGATAATCATTTTGTTCGAATCAGAAAATGCCGAAGCGTAGAACGACGAAGAAAACCGCGAAAGCACTCAAATCAATACCGGACTCTCAAATTCAGAAGCAGCCACCTCAATTCATGGACCTTGAAAACCAAGGTTTTCATTCACATCTCAATTTTTGTTTCATTTTCGAATGTGTTTCGAGTTTAATTGAATTTTGGTGTAGCGATGGAGCGACAAATTGGAACGATTAGGGCGGTTCGCGATGTAGAGATTGAGCACTGGCTCACGGAACTGCGATTGTTGCGCTCCCTTTTCAGCAGTGAGGAGCTTTCTAAGCCTGTCTTGCAGGTTTTTGAAGAAACCCTACCTAATCTCTCCGTCGTGAACGACGAACGCAACAACAACATGGAAGTGAAATGGAGAGATAACGAGGGCTGTAATAAGGATGGAATGGATGCGCACGCTTATTTGTTCCAACGGTTGTCCATGGCCTCGATCCCTCGCTTTCCAGGCTTTGACAATTCTGCCAGTGCAGGTACTTTTCAGGGAAAACAGCATTTGAATTCCGAAAATGTCCAACACGTCACATTATTAGTTCTGAACTTGAGAAAATTAGAAAAACATAGCTTCTGGAAATGCAATTTGCTACTTAATAAGTTGTTTCAGCAAATTTATCCACGCTTCTTTCAACGTGTCCTCATCCTTTATTTTAATTCTTATGAATTCAAACACATTCTATGTTCATCACGTTTCATGCCCTTTGGAATCCAAAATGAATTTTATCCTACTAATTATCCCATGCCTATACATACTAGCAAAACCTGACATTTTTATAATTGACAGTAGTTACTTCTTTGGTGGCAGGGAGAATGAGCTTTATTGGTGCTGATAACCTGCGATTCAAGGACAATGTATGTTTGCACTCTTTTCACTTTGATTGGTTATTAGTTATTGTCATACACCTTTTGTAGAGTGGTTTGAATATGCTGAAAATATTACACATAAGATCAATTCAGAAACATAAATCCTGACATAAAAAGAACGTCTCCTCAATGTTTTCCGTGTTAGCAATAGCCTTATTACTCTAGTTGTAGAGTATGTGGTAATAAACAGGCCAAAATGGGTTCATCCATTCTCATTTATAAAGTGATTCGAAGAATTCTCCAACTTAAATGGATATTTTTTTTTATGCTATTTAGATCTAAATTTCTATTATTTGTACAGGTTTCGGAGGAGCCATTTGACACTCACACTCTAGCAGTGCAGGAAGGTCTCCAGACTCCCGGGGTTCGTATCTTCTTTCTTGCACGTTATTATTATGTATTTATTTATTTGTTTGTTTTATTATGAACTCTGGTTTGTTTAGTTAAGAAATAAGGGTATCCAAGTTCTCGTAAGTTTTAACAGCTGAATGCATTGGATCTAGATTCATTTGAGTTGGTTTTTCTTTGCATTGACACGGTCAACAACTCAGGACTGCTAGATGAATATTGGACTAATTTAATTTATGTTTTATCTTACTAAATCGGAATTACAACATTTATTTTAGATCTGAGTTGTCTGATTTTCATCTCACTGTTATAATGATTTTGTGATGTTTAGAAAAGCCAACTGCATATTATTTCTGAATTTAATTTAGCTCTGTAAGCATCTTACAGGTGACTAGTCAGAGGTTGTCTGTTGGGATGACACCCAAAACTCTTAGACTGCCCAAACCTGGCGAGATGCTTCTTTCTGTTCATGGATCCCCTCTAGGTGTTTTCAAGGAAAATAACATGGAAGCAATACATGGTAAGAGAAATGGTTGAAGTGATAGTTGAAACTATTTTTCTGTACCATTTTCATGTATCTATAGTTTTCCATATTGTATGAAGACCGGTGGTAAAGTGGTAACTCCTTTTTTCCGGTATATAGTTACTGCCTTGAAATTCCATAGTGCCCGACTTGTTGCTTCACTTATTATGCATGTCTATTCTTCTAACAAACCCTTGCCTGATATCTATTCTGATGTGCAGAGTCAGAGGAGGGTTGAATTGCCTTCTAATAAATCTATTGTCCTCCAAGAACAAGCTCTAAAAGTCTTTGTGCACTGAACAATTCCAAGTCATCACTGTAGATGAGGATTACTTGAAAGTTATGGCCTATTCTTTTTATTCATTTTTCAGTCAGCATTGCAGACTTCCAGTTTTGCTCATGCCTGCCAATTTAGATGCTGGGTTGATGCTGGAAGCGTCCCATATAGTTAGTTGTCTGACCACTAGTATTTTGTAGATATATTTTCTTCTAAATGTATGGATAATTTGCATTAAGACAATGATAAGAATGTAAAAACTTGTGCACAAAAAATTTATAATCAAGCAATAGGGTTTATTCTGAAAGTGTAATTGTCTGATTTTAGTTTCTTTGTCCATTTAGAATTTATTGATGTGACATTGACTTATATATAACATTGAAATTTGAGCAAAACCATTCTAAGGGCTCAATTGACACAACTAGGAAAAACTATAATCATACCAATGCTATACTTGAAAGATCAAAAACATTATGGTTAGAATAGTTTGAATAGTACTATTTGAATCAGAATTCGTTTAATTTTATTTTCTCCTATATCATATAATAGAATGTATCATTTTATAGCTTGAATCGAATTTGAATAGTATGATTTGTAATTTAAATCCGTCAAGCCCGATTCTAATAGGCGGACATTTCGTAAATGAAACTGATACGTACCAAAATAAAAAAATAAAAACAAGCGATTGGAACTACCATGCTGATTAGAACTAACAGGTTATATATTGAGAAGGGTAAGAAGGATGAAAAGGAATAAAGGCAAAACAATTGGCGTAGAAGAATGCTTTGACGAACTTTGGGATATAATAAGGAGATCTATCCAATTTTTCAATTTTCAAGTTATTAAATGATAAATGAAGGTGTGATGTAAAGTGCATGAGGTCATTTCATGCTAATGAGGATGGTGAAGAATCTCGTTGTGCCTCTCCTGGTTTTAGCCAGAAGGAAGTTGATGTATATAAATTTTATGTGCTGCTTATACATACAACTATACGTGGATGGTTAAGTTTTAATGCTATATAAGTACTTAAAAAAGACATGTGACTTCTTTGAAAAAAATCACATGACCTGTTGAACTGTCACATGGATAGCTTAATCAATTCTTCCGACAGAGGATTTGGTGGCCGAAGAGATGTTTTATCTTTGATGTAATTACCAACAAACGCAATGGATGGGTGATAAGAAGAAAAAAAAGAGGATAAAAACATTATAGAAAAAAAATTACCTGTAGGGTAATAATTAAAAAAGTGTACGGTAATACGAAAGAAGAGCAGAAACTATGAAGATGCAACAAGCAGTTATAAGAATAAATATTCTAAGAAAAGTCCCCTTTTATCACATGTCCTCCAAAAGAAAAGTGAATTAAAAATTGCAATTCCCCTTTTTGGTATTGGATCTTTGGGATCCTCAAATCCTTTTGCTTGGCATTTGAGAAATCTTCCATCCCCTAGATTCAAGGAAGAGGGAAAGAGGGAAGAAAATCAAAATGTTGGATCTTGAAATTGAGAGGTTCATCAAGGTATGGCTCACCACCATCTCATGTCTATGCTATTGCTATTACATAGCCTCTAAAATCCCAAAAGGTTTCTTGAGGCTTCTCTCCCTCCTTCCAATTCTCGACCTTTTCCTCATCCTTCCCTTCAACCTCTCTTCCTTCCACCTTGGTGGCCCCACCACCTTCTTCCTTGTTTGGCTTGCCACTTTCAAACTCCTCCTTTTCTCCTTCAACCAAGGCCCTCTTGCCCAATCACCCCCAAACATTCTCCATTTCATCTCCTTAGCTTCCCTCCCCATCAACCTCAATCAAAACCCACCCACCAACCAAAACAACTCCAAAACCAAACCCAAATGGCTTTTGCTCCTAAAAGTTCTTATCTTGGCCTTGATCATACATGCTTACAACTACAGAGAAAATTTCCACCCTCATTTCATCTTATTCCTTTATTGTTGTCACATGTACCTTGGCATAGAACTTGTGTTAGCCCTTAGTGCTGTCCCGGTTCGAACCGTTCTAGGATTCAACTTACAACCTCAATTCAACGAACCTTACCTTTCAACTTCCCTTCAAGACTTCTGGGGTCGTAGGTGGAACCTAATGGTTACGGGTATTCTACGTCCCACCGTATTCCACCCCGTATACAGTATATCTACACCTTTTGTGGGTCCCTCTTGTGCCTTCTCATGTGCTGTGTTCGCTACTTTCATTGTCTCTGGACTCGTGCATGAGTTAATATATTATTATCTTACACGTGCGCCTCCCACGTGGGAAGTTACGAGCTTTTTTGTGCTTCACGGTGTGTGCACGGCGGCGGAAGTGGCGGTGAAAAAGGTGGTGCTCCGCCGCGGGTGGCGGTTGCACGGAGTGGTGTCGGGGCCGCTTGTGTTGGCGTTCTTGGCGGCAACCGGGAGCTGGTTGTTTTTTCCTCAATTGTTGAGGAATGGTGTGGATAGGAAGGCCATTGAGGAATATGCAATTTTGGTGAATTTTTTAAAGTCTAAGGTACCATTCCATTTGTTAACTTTTTCGTTGTTCTAGAGAATGTTTTTGTTACCATTTTTAGAATATAGTTAACCATGTGTAGTCCATTTGTGATTCAAAGGTTTTTATTGGACAATTTCACAATGACTTTGTCTAATTTCTTAGAACTTCTTTTTTATGATATATCAAAAGTTTAATGGATTGGTAAAACGCGTGAAAATTAATAACTAGAACTAGTGCACCGAAAAGATAAGAATGATGAAATTGTGATAGTTGAGTAATAAAATGTTTAACTAATAACAATATTTGCGAAGCATCACATTCATCTCTGGAGTTGCACTGCCATCACCATTTCTATTCTCCTTCCTCGCCTATTCCCAAGAACTATCATCTTTCCCAAGAAAGTAAGTTGTAAGTTTTGTTTCTGAAAACAATTTTTCTTTAAAAATATTATTTTTATTGATATTTAATCTAGTGGGTCAATTGGGTGTGTATTTTTAATGAATCAATTATGTTAAGAGCACTACAAGAGTTTATAAAGGATTGGGGGGGCTAGCCCCCACTCTCTTACTGGATGTACTGGTTTCAAGCATTTATTTATCGTGAGCAAAATCACATATCTATATTATCGATGATTAAGTTATATATTATTTGTTCATGTGCAATATAAGGGTATTGGAATACATCTATAGAAAGAATTTCTAATCACAGAGAATAGACTTGAGTAGTTTTACATCAAGATTGATAATATTAAAATTATGTATTTGAGTATATTATTTTGACTTTAAAATTAGTGATCAAAGTCCTCACTAGTTAATAGATTTAATTAAATGTGTTAAATGGATAGTTGGTAGTTTAGTTATTTTTACTGTTGGATCGATTAGTCTGCTTAATATACGGGCCTTTGCTTCCAGCTTTTAGTTTCGACATTCAAATTAGTTAATAATCCAAATATTATAAGGTATTTTGGTATTTTGGATTAGACTAATAATACTTCGACGACTTCTTCCTCCATCTCTAAGGTATCTCTAAGGTTTCTTGAAACACCTTTAAATTTTAAATATTTTCCTAAACTGTCCCGTTTAAAAAAACTATTGTACCATGTGTACTTTGAAAACAAAAAAAAAATACTTTCGAATTTGTCTTATACCCTGTGTAATTTGAAAACAAAAGAAAAATACTTTCGAAATAAAAGAATTCGAAAGCCGATTTCTGGATATAACTTTTAAAATTACCTATTATGGAAGTCATTCTTTTACGAAAAAATAACTTTCGGAATAAGCAATTTCCGAAGTTATTTTCGAATTTGGAATTCGCTTTTGGATTTATCTATTTCGAAACCTTTTTATAAAAAATAATTTCTGAAATAAACTGAAAGTCAATTTTAGAAAAATAATTTTTGAAATTGTTTATTCTAAAAGTAAAGGTGTTAAAAAAAATTATTATATAATTGATTATTTTATTATATCATTATTTATTTTAAAATTATTTATTTCAGAAATAAAGATGTTAAAATAATTATATTATTATTTATTGTAAAATTATATAAAAATAATTATATCACTATCTATTTTAAAATTATATCATTGTTTTATTATATTGTTATCTATTTTGAAATTCTTAAATAGAAATAATGATATAATTATTTTGATATATTTATTTTAAAAATAAATAATTCTAAAATAGATAATCATATAATAAGATAATAAGATAGGTAATAATATAAGGGGCACCGTCATTTTAAATGGGACAGTTTCCGTCGTATTAAATGGAACAGTTTGAGGAAAAATTAAAAACTTGGAAGTAGCTTAAGAAACCTTGGAAGTGCAGGAAGAAGTCATCCAATACCTCATGTTTTGGGTTTATATTTTTTTATAAACTTTTAAATGGACCTTTTAGTGAATAGGTCAGAGGTGTAATTATCAAATTACCAAGGATGTCTAAGAGGTATTTATGCCTACCAAGATCTCGTGAGATTGATTGGTCAGTTTGTTCTATTTTGGCTTCAATGTAAACAACAAAACAACGAAAAAAGCACACGCGCCTTCAGATTGTTAAAGCGAATGAATATCAACATTCGCACCCAACGCAGGAGAAGAGGGAAAGTAAAAAAAAAACGAACTTCCAAGATTTTCTAGAGTACATGGACTGACCAACCCATGATAAAAAAAAGATCATTTAATTAAAAATCTATAATATATTTTTTATTTTTTCTATTAAAAAGAAAAATCAGGTATTTCAAGCAAAAGAAAAAAATTACATAGGTTTTAAGATTCAGTTGTCATACAATTTCAAGGCCAGCATGATAAACATGTTCTTTAATTTAAATCCTTTTGAAGATTAAGAAAGAAAACAAAAGAAACTTAAACTGAAAGAAATTTTCAAAAAATAAAAACAACAAGCTATATTTTAAAATGGATAGCAATCATAATTAGCTAAATAAGTTAGTGCTTGCATGTATACAAGTCTTTGCAAATTTTGTTGTATATTATGTGTTCCTCGCAGTTCTGCCACCGTGATTGATAACACGTTAAGATAAGTAAACTTTTGAAATATTTAACAATATGTTGTAGAGAATAAATTTACGCAATATTTGTATCTATTATATAAGTCATGTGCCAACCTTAAAAAGTTGGGGTTGGTAAGAGACTCTCGGGTGGGTTTTCTGGTCACCAGAGCGTTTAGTTTTCGATCTCAAATATGTTATTAACAAGAGGATAGGATAACAGTACTTGGAGTATTGTTTATTTTATAGTTACAACACATTTTTATTGTAAGAGTGAAAAATAAAGAACATAATAAGGAAGAGTTGGATTATGATTTAATAAAACTTAATTTTTTTTTGCACATTATTTAATTAATTGTGTTAATACGTTGATTTGATTTGTAAAATAATTAGATTAAAGTTATTTTATTTGATATATCATATTAGATGCAACTTGTTAATTTCTCTGAATTATTTATTTATGATATTTTTTTATTGACTCTCACTATTGATCAGAGTATGATTTTTGTATATGATAAACTACATATGATATAAGTTTGACTTAAAATGATTAGTTGAAAAAAATAAACTTAGATACATTTTTATAAATATTTTTTAACAGGTTTTATTTAATGAAACATCAAATAAGTTTTTTCAAATCTTATAACAAATATGATTAGACAAACATATTTGAAGTCAAATTATAATTATAGTGTATCCGTATAAGATGGATAAATGTGTTTGAGTTAAAAGACTCTTTGTGTGGTTAATAAAGAAAAATAGTTTTAACTCATGTCACAAGAGATCTTCAATCTTCAGTATTTGTTATAAATTAAATTTTGAACTAATCTCTTTGAGAAATGAACATTTCCTACAATTATAGAATAAATATATGGATATTTATTTAAGTGCGAGGTTTGCTTAGTCTATACGTATATTTAGTGTACATTTCATCTATTCATATGTGCATCTTATCAGACTTAAGAAAAAAAATAAAAATTACATAATTTTGTATTACACAAAATACTTGTGTCTTATATAACATTACAAGAAAAAAAGCTAATTAGAGACTAATATTTAGCTACCAAATGAAATTGTTGCTAATTGTAACTAAAATAGTCACCAAATTAGATTTTGGTTGCTAAATAACTACAAAATAGAAATAATAATTGAATTTAGTGACCTATGTCATTAGATTCTAATTTGGTATCTAATTAAGTTAGAGACTAATTTAGAATCTAATGGTGTAGGTCACTAAAACCTTGGTAGTTAATATTAGATATCAATTATTTGACTTAAGTGGTCACTAAACTCAATCATTACTTTTATTTTCTAGTTATTTAGCAACCAAAATCTAACTTAATAACTATTTTAGTCACAATTAGTAACAATTTCATTTGGTAGCTAAAAATTGGTCTCTAAACAACCTTTTTCTTGTGTTTGATAGCTAAAATTGATCTCTAAATAATATTTTTCTTATAATGTAATATCTTGTTTTTGTTTTTATATAATATTGTCTTACAAATGAAGTGTAACCACCTTATTGTATACTGAGTTATTTTTAAACATTAATATTAATTAAAACCTTGAAGTATTGTACTTTTGTCTTAACATATACTAATCATTAGGAGGTCTTGTAAGATGTTTTTATTAAAATATATAATATAACATAAGAAATAAGACTCACAAGATCTATGTTATAAAAGTACATAATTATTTTTCTATTTTATAAATATATATATTTCTGACAACAATCAAGTAAAACTTAAAAGTGAGTTTTATAATATCCTTGGATTAGAGAAAAAAAATCTTAAAAGTAATATAGCATAGTGAAAAACACAAATTAAATTAAGACATTATTGAATGCCATGGAAATATTCTAAAAATATACTTAAGGAAAAAAAATATGTTTATGTGAAACTTGATTGTGTAGAAACACACCGAATTTAGTATGAATGATGATTTTAGTCTACTCTCCTTGATACCCAGTGTTTAAGGTCTGGATGCATGAATTTCTGTATAGTTATTATAATTCTTTTGATAAGATGAGAGTCCCAAACTTGTACATAGAAATAATGAAATAAAATTATGACTCTGTCTCTACTAAAGTTCTTGTTATACAGTCCAACAAGATAATTTGTCTGGTATATTATATTAGACCGTTTAATAGCTTAGATAATCTAGTATGTTCAATATTATATTTGACAATCTAACAAGTTGGAATGTTGTTTAGTGCTTCAGAAGTCTCTGTTCAAGCCAATTGCTTAATCATGGATGTTGACCAGGCACAAAAAAATGGAGAAGGACATGTATTAGCAAAGCAATTCAGCAGTGCAATGACAGAGAAAATGGAGAAGTTCATAGTGTTTCATGAACTGCTATGTTGTTATGGTGCTTTAGATAACATGAGTCTTTCTACAATGAAAGAGAAAAGATACATTTGTCTTTCGCCTGGTATCTAACATTTTTCTGAAAATTATTTTCCATTAAATACTTTCCTCAACTAATTAATAAAATAAAATAATAGTTATTTAAATTAATAGGATCATAACTAGCAATTATCTTAATAGATGCTAATTGTCAAAAAAATATAAACAAAGGAATGATCCCAACTAAAAAAAATAAGAATCTGAAATCAGATATCAAGATCTTCTTAAGATTTAAATAAAAGATATGATAACTAATTTGTGAAATTTTCTTAAATGAGGAGTTATGCCATAAATTCATTATTTTCATTCCCTTCGTTGTATCAAAAAAGAAAAAAAAGACAGATAGATAGATACAGCACCTAATAAGCTAATATTTATTTATTAGAAAATTAAATTATATATTAGTTTGCATGTTCCCTGCTTGCAACTAAATAATAAATTATATTAACGAACAATTGTATTATTACATAGAAGGTTGATAAAAGCTATCAATACATCAAATGTTAATAAAATGCATCATATTATTATGGATGTTTTCACCAACACTTAGTGAAGACAATATTATTAATGTTAAACATTTCTTTTCTTTTATATATCCAAAAGCATGCAAACCAAAGGGGGCACGAAATTATTCAGGTCAAATATCCAATGAAAACAAAATCTAAAAACAACAACCAAATAAAAGATAAAATACATAAAAAAAGACAAATCTGGATAAAACAACTGAAATTTCAAAACAAGAAGATGAATTGGTAGTGAGAGTCAAATTTTAATTAAATTTATATAAAATACTATTCCTTTATCTCCATTATAGAGGCCAAAATTATGTTCATCATAATCCAGAAAAAAGTAAAAAGAAATAAACCTAATAGAAAAGAGGTTTGAATAATTTACTTGAGATCATAGGTTTAATCTTATCATTATTAATACCCTATTTAAATTTTTGTTCATCTTAAGTTACAATGGATGTCATTTTTTATATCTTAAATTTAGGTAGTTATTTGTTTATTATTATGAAATATTCTAACTTTAATTCGTGATCTTTAAGTTTGAATTTTAAACATACAACTGCATTATAAATATTTATAAAATACACTTGCTATTCAAAATTATTCTACGCAAGAATAGGTGGTCTCTATAAAATTAAAATATATTCTCATTCTAAGGTACTGGTCTTCATGATTTTTTTTTTATTTTTTATTTTTGAAAAAAAATGGAAAGAGAAAAGCACTTTCTACTTTTTGCTTCTTCTGCCGCGGACAATTAATATTATTGAAGAAAGTCAATAAATTTGTGTCTGGCGGCAATGACAAATTGAAAGGAACATAGGATTTAGTAAAAACATGAATGATAGAACCACTCGTTTACTTTCGAATATAATATATTTTTGTGAATCGTGTTATATATTTTATTTTATTCCACATGATAAATTATTTACATGTAATTGTCATTCCAGGCTAAAGTCTTCAACATCCACATGTTGCTTAAAAAAATGTATGGATGAATGTTCCTCCCATCTATAAACATTACTCATCATTTCCATAGAATTTCACAAACTCATGTCATAGATTGAAGGAGATGGAGGGTGAAATCGAAAAGTTCATCAAAGTATGGATTTCAGCCATCTTAGGTCTATGTTATTGCTATTACATAGCTGCAAGAATACCAAAGGGCTTCTTGAGACTTCTCTCCCTCATTCCAATTCTCTTCCTCTTCATCACCTTTCCCTTGAAAATCTCTTCACCTAACTTAGTTGGCTACACTTCCTTCTTCCTTGTTTGGCTTGGCACTTTCAAACTCCTCCTTTTCTCCTTCAACCAAGGCCCTCTTGCCCTATCTCCCCCAAACATTCTTCACTTCATCTCCATAGCTTCCCTCCCCATCACTCCTACACAACACCGACCCACCAAACAAAACAACACCACCAACAAACCCAAATGGCTTTTGCCCCTAAAAGTTCTTATCTTTGCAATGATAGCACGTGTTTATGACTACAACGAACACTTGCACCCTTACTTTATGCTAGTACTCTATTGTTGCCACTTGTACCTTGGCTTAGAGGTTGTGTTTGCCATTGTTGCAACACCGGTTCGAATCATTTTTGGCTTTGAGATAGAATCACAATTCAACGAACCCTACCTTTCCACCTCACTTCAAGACTTTTGGGGTCATAGATGGAACCTTATGGTTTCACGTATTCTACGTCCCTCAATATACGACCCAGTACGACGTATATCTACTTGTTTCATGGATCCTTCGTATGCCATGTTAGTAGCCATGTTGGCCACATTCTTTGTGTCTGGACTTATGCATGAGTTACTTTACTATTACGTTATACGTGTGCCTCCCACTTGGGAAGTGACATGTTTTTTTGTGCTTCACGGCGTATGCATGGTGGCAGAGGTGGCAACAAAGAAAATGGTTCTCCGTCACGGGTGGCGGTTGCACCCTGTCATGTCAGGACTACTTGTGGCGGCCTTCTTGATTGTCACTGCGGATTGGTTATTTTTTCCCCAGTTATTGAGAAATGAAATGGATAAGAAGTCTTGTGAAGAGTATGCTATTGTGATTGATTTCTTTAAGTCTAGATTACCATTACATGTGTTTAAATCTGCACACTGAAAAATGGTGAAACAATCACTACATATATAAGAGTTTTTACCTTAGTTGTCATAGATTTTACTGATGAGAAATGTGAAAATTCTCTATGTTGGATACGCCAACCATGTAGTAGCCCTTAAAATAATAAATAAAAACCTTTCTACATTGATGTGGTATGAGAACTTTTTAGATAAGAACATAATTGCAATGTAAAAAATTATGTGTTGTTTTTTAAACTTGCTTGATTTATTTTGTTCCACCAACTATAATTTGCAATTAAATTTCACACTTTAGACACTGATACTGTATATATTTTTTTAACTAAATCAATTGCAAAAGTCCCATTAAAATAACAAATATACTAATTTGAAACAACTAAAGTTAAACGTCTTAATTACATAAGTTTAACAATCATAATTACTACTAAATTTTTAATGTGTAAACAATACTTTGCCCCATTCATACTGAATTTTTTCAGTTGTCTTTTTGAACACTAGCTCTCTTAACTAAGTCATTTGTACTATACCACTTATATCTTCTCCCTGTCATAAAAATGAAAAATATTGATTTGACAATCACATGTGACTGTCAATCCTTTGCCAACTGTATATGTGACAAATTTTTCCTACATAGCTGAGGGACATGTGTGGTATTTCGTAGGGAGGGGTATTACAACTTTTTCCTACGTTTAGAAAGTTTGAAACAAAAGATTGAGTTTCGCGAGTGGAATATACAGAGTTTGTGAGGAAAAAGCAAAAACCTTTTAGAAAGTTTGAAAGGAAAGGTTGGGTTTCACAAGTGGAATGTGCAGAGTCTGTGAGGGAAAAGCGAAAACCTTTGGTTGTGCGCAACAGACGGTAGAAAGTTGCATGCGACGGACATTGGGAAGTTGTGTGTGACGAATGGTGGGAGAGGTAGACGGAGACAACAAAACATGGTGTTTCTGTGTTTGTGGGTTTAGGGGAGAACGCTGAAGTGTAGGAGAAGCTGCGACTGCAACGGGTTGAGAAAACACAAAGAATAGAAAGAGAACAAAACCAACGACGAACGCTGAGGTAAAATTTATTACATTACGTTTTGATTGGTTTAGGTTTGTGTTGATTTCTGCTTTTGATTTTTGGGTTTTGAACTGTTATTGTAGTTGATGGTAAAATGTTGCTCAAATTAGTTTCAATTTTAGTTTTGATCGTTTGTCCTGTTTTCCTATTGATTTATGCTTTTGATTTGTGGGTTTTGAACTGGTATTGAGTTGAGGGTTCAGTGTTGCTGAATAGGGTTCAGTGTTGTTTTTGATTGTTCATTTTAGAGATGAAATACAATACTTACATTGTAATTTTTATGTCCAGGTTTAAAATTGTCAAGTGACGAAAGTTCTTCATATGGACGGGAGTTACGTGTTCGTCACTTTTGTTAGCCAAAGTTACTGGGTGTTGTGAATGGGATGTTAACAATTGAACACAAGAATTGCATTCAAGGTACTCCATTTGGTTGGTTTACATTGTTGACTGATGAAGTTGATGAAGTTAGAATGAGTAGGAGTCTGTTCAGACAGTTGTGCACAACATAGGTAGAGAAAAGGGGTGGTTTTATGATTAGATCTGTGTTTGCCATTTACTTATTGTAAGAGTCTATTTACTTATGGAATAGTTAAAGTAAACATGGTTTATGATGAGCTTGTTAGATATCAGAGTGATGGTAGGTATGAGGATTTTTGTAAGTTTTATATTTTGTTAGGATTGTTTAAATTCTTGTTTCCCAATAGAATTAGAAATGTGTATACAGGTCTTTTTCACATTATAAATGATTTATGTGAGCTTTCTAGTTTTAAGTGGGGGGCAGCTGTGTATACATATATGGTAAAAAACTTGTGTTGAGCTTCGAGGTCTATTAACAGTGAACATTGTTTATTTAGAAATTTATTATGTGCTAAAGTTTAATTTGTGATTTGTAATTTCATTGTAGTTATGAGCTTTTGAACATCTGATTTTTCCAAAGAAAAAGCCCCATATAAGTAGAAGTGAATTCCCTAGAATCCTTCGATGTCAGGGTCGATGACAAAGAGGTTTTTACATTTGGTCACCCCTTTACAATTTGCACATATGATTGTACATGCAATTTCTTTCTCCACACCTTTTTAAATTTCAACTTCTCCTGATTATGCTGCTTACCTTCGTGTATTTTCTATTATGTTTCGTTGTTCCAGCTCCTAGATTTCTCCACATTATTATTGTATCGTCTGGTCTAGGTTTATTCACATGGATTTTCTTGTCACCAATCCATATATTCTTTAACTATCTTTCTAGAGTATATACATTTGAGACCCCTTGGAACCTCACAAAGCCAAACTTTTTTCTTCTTTGATTACGCCTACGTGAAATGAACACATCATCCACTCTTCCCTATCTCCTAAATATCTTTCACATATCTAGTTTTCCTTAGTTCGGAGGAAAGTGAGAGAAAAAAAGAATCACGTAGAGCTCATAATCTTGATTCCTTGTGAAATATATCTTAAAGCTCAACTCAACTCTTTAAAGTAAAGAAATTAAAATAATAATTTCACGCAAAATTTTATATATATATATATATATATATATATAACCTTAAAAGGAAAATATCCTATTATTCCAAACAAGAAACATGAACATATAATAAAAGAAACGAAACAACTATTGTAGTAGCATAGGGAAGTGGTGTTATACAACTCTTTCATAGGCACCATACAAAGAACTATGAATTTAGAGTTGGTAAAAAATGGATGCAAAAGTACGTGGGCTGACGCTTATGTGTTGATCTAGCGTTGGCCAAATGGTGAACCCTAGGCCCCTTGAAGTTGGTGTCAGCCTCCATATGGGATGTAAATAGCGTCGGCTAAGCCAACACTAAAACGTCACAAATATTATATACTATGCATCGATCAAGTCAACACTTATCTATATACTTTTAATATTTTTTAGGACTATGCATTGGCCAAATCGACACTATAGAAAAAAAATAAAAGAAATAAAAATATTACGTAACCAATTCAACATGCCATTGGTCATTCCTAACAAATTTCAACAATTTAATGCAAAGCACACAACCAAAGTCAGATATTTAATGCAAAGCACACAACGAAGTTTAAATGAACGTCCAAAATGAAATTAGTACAACCATATTCATGTTAATCAAATTTAACAATATCAAAACCGCTATTGAACTTAATACAACAACAAACGCGCTTTGCAATTCAACAACTAATTGTCTTTGGAGTAATCGACTTCAACGAGTAGAGAGAACTTGCATATTGTAGTAGATTAGAAGAAGAAATTTGTGAGTAGTGCATTGAAGGTAAAGCAGCGAGAAGAGAGAACATGGAGTTTGCAAAGACAATGAAAACCTAATTAATGGACAATAATGTTAGCCAGACCTACGCAAAATTAGAAACTAATTTTTTAGTCACTCACTTTTACTGAATTGGACTTTCCAATTAATTTCTATTAATATTTATGACAGTACACCGACACGAATGAACCTTCTTACAAAAATAATATTTTTTTAAAAAAAATTAACCCGATTAATTGTTGAACGAAATTTAACGTCGATTTGTTTAATTTATGTCATTTATTTAATTTAAAAATAATTTTATTTTACGTCGTCTAAACCGAAGTTAGGATTTTTTAACGATTGTTTTAAAGTAAGTTTGATTGTCTCTACTTTCTTAAATATTTTAGAGACGGTGTAGCGTAAATTTAACTGACACTATTTGTGTTTTTTAATTTACCGAAACTAATTTTGACAGTTGTATACGTTTTTATAATATAAGTGTCACCGTGTTAATTAAAAAAAAATTGTAAAGGTGAGTTTTTTTTCTTACTACTAAACTTCCACTAAACACATTACTATATAAATACAAATAATCAACACCGTATAATACATTAATTAAGACGAGAATGTGTAACATATCAATAATTGAATGGAATAACTTCATTGAATTTAAAATTTCATTATAATTATGAATCAAAGAGTACCGAAATAAATTAATTAAAAAGATAAAATAATATTATTTAACTTTTTAAATGAAATATTTCATAGATTTCACCAAACTCTAATTCCATTATAATCAAAACATTATTCAACTTTTATTCCTCACAACAAAAAAAATTAGGATACATAAAATAATTAATAACATGCAATACCGTTCAATCATGTAAACACAAACTTTACTGAAAATTAATATTCTCACGCTTATTTCCAAATTAATCTCTTCAATGTATGGATTCATAAATTCTAAAAAAAAAACTTTTAAAATCAATTTGTTATATATATATATATATATATATATATATATATATTTATTTATTTATATATCATATTATATTGGTAACACATAATTAACGACCTTGTGCAGACTTTCAAATAATTTTCTCACATACCAATCATCATCACAAACATATCTCATAATCTTGTGATCATAGTAGTAATCTCGATACTCTAAATATTTTAGGCCCCAATACGTTGTCAACATGTCACTACGACCTATGAAGGTCTTACCTAAAATTATGTGAACAATTTATTAAAGACAATTACTAAACAACGCTGTCGTTTTTATTTTATGGGTGTTTAGGGTTTAAAAATAAGTGTCAAATGAAAGTTTGACATGAATAGTAGTGTCATACCGTTTTTCTTATTTCATTTACGGTGCTTATATGAGTTTGGTGATTGCTTTTTCTACCTATCCGAATAAAATCGAATTAAATTTTTCCTTACCTAGAAGCATTGAAAACTAGAGGAGCCACTAAATGATTCATAACATATATGCTAAGAACAAGAAATCTATTATGTATAAGAGAGACAAAATGTAGACCAAAACAACGGATTGAATTATAAAAATTTAGTCAAGAGAAACCCAGCCATAAAATACAAAATTTGACACAATAATATAAGTTTTTATTCATCTTCTTAAGCTAAGATTAATATAAGTTTCAGATCTCTGCCCAAATCATAGAAGAAATCTAAAGTCAAACTTTAATGCTCCAATAACAATTAAAATGGAAATATATATTACTAACCAAGTCGTTTACTTCAGGATATAATATATCCTGTGTATTAGTTTGTATATTTTATAACTTCAATTATTTATATAAATTGTATAATATTATCATTTCATCCCACGTCTTCAATATGGCATAGATCCACCGATCTATAATATCACTCATTATTTTCATTCATTTCACAAACTCATGAGGGAGATGAAGATGGGTGGTGAAATGGAAAGGTTCATCAAAGTATGGATTTCAGTCATCATATCTCTAAGTTATTGTTATTACATAGCTTCTAGAATACCAAAAGGGTTCTTGAGGCTTCTCTCCTTCCTTCCAATTTTCTTTCTCTTCTTCATCCTTCCATTATACCTCTCTTCACCTACCTTAGTTGGAACAACTTCCTTCTTCCTTTGGCTTGCCACTTTCAAGCTTCTTCTTTTCTCCTTCAACCAAGGCCCTCTTGCCCTATCCCAAAACATTGTCCACTTCATCTCCATAGCTTCCTTCCCCATCACCCCAAAACAACACCATCCAACCTATCAAAACCATACCACTAACAAACCCAAATGGCTTCTGCCTCTAAAAGTGCTTCTTTTTGCAATGATCATTCGTTCTTATGACTACAAAGAAAATCTGCACCCCAATTTCTTCTTGCTCATTTATTGCTGCCACGTTTACCTTTCCCTAGAAGTTCTGTTAATATTTATTGCAGCCATGATTCGAACCGTTTTTGGCTTTGAGATGGAACCACAGTTCAACGAACCCTACCTTTCCACTTCACTTCAAGACTTCTGGGGTCACAGATGGAATCTCATGGTTAGTCATGTTCTACGTCCTACCGTATACAATCCTACACGTCGTATGTTTACAAGTTTTGTGAACTCCTCTTGTGCCACTTCAGCTGCAATGTTAGTCACTTTTCTGGTATCAGGACTCATGCATGAGCTAATCTATTACTATCTTACACGTGCGCCTCCAACGTGGGAAGTGACATGGTTTTTTGTCCTTCATGGTATGTGCACGGTGGTGGAGGTGGTTGTGAAAAAGGTGGCTAGCCACCGCGGGTGGCGGTTGCATGGTCTGGTGTCAAGGCCCCTTTTGATTTCATTTTTAGCAATCACTGCAAATTGGTTGTTCTTTCCTCAATTGCTGAGAAATGGTTTGGATACAAAGGCTACTGAAGAGTATGCTATTTTGATTGAGGCTTTTAAGTCTAAGTTGTCATTTACAAGTGCTGTAATTCAATGGTAATGTACACCTAAGGAGTTAAACATCAGTTTCTTATATGGGTATATCATATTAATAATAATAACAATAATAATAATTATAATAATATTAATAAAATTAATAAAAATATTAATATTAATATTAATATTAATAGTATTAATAACATTAATAAGAATATATTAATAATATTATTAATAATTTAAGAAAATTAATAAAAATAATATTAAAAATAAGATAAATAATATTAATTTCTTTTATCAGCAATAAAGAATTTTTCAAACCTTATACAAAAGTAAGTTAATCACAACCATACTACTATGACTTGAATTTTTCACAAAAGACTCAACTCTAGGAGTATTTCCAATCCTCGATAACCTACCTTGAAACATAGAAACTCAACCCAAAAGGACCATGTATTCACTCACAATCCACTTGACAGATGGTGAGACGAGTTTATATAATAATAATATATTGAGTCAACCCAGAAAAAAAAATAAAATAAAACACTAACCGTATCTCCCAGATCCGTTCTACCATTACAAACCACTAAACTTTGACAAATATGAAGAATAAACATATTGTAAATTGCTTATAGTTATGTCCCATTTTAGTCCATTCTAGAAAAATGGTTCTCCAACGTGGTTTTACAGTTTCCATCAGCTATCAGTGATGCATAAGCAATGGGACATCCGCAGCTCCTATTGCCCATGCCAACATAATCATCGTATTGGATCCGTCACCATGCATGAATTTTCATTCTACAAAAACAATATAAACCAATCTAAGCATTTTTTTCTTGATCAAGATTGGCTGCATAAACATACAAGTAGGCTCAGACCCAACCTCTAATTAACCCATAATATAATCAAGCGCCCCACCCACTTTGCAATAGATTTAATCATTTGGTTCATTAACACAATTAAAATTTTAACCTTGCACTACATCCTTCCTGTTGGGAAATGTTGAGATTTCCCCCTAATAATATTGAATATTAAAAATAGAGAAACTAGACAAAAAAATTTTGAACGGAGTTCAGCAAATAGCTTAATCTCCGGGAACCACACAATGGCACTACTTCTATTAAAAGGGAGAAGAGAATGTTTTGGTACATTGAAATGGGAGGAGGAGGAGTTCTTTTATAACTCACAACCTCCCCCCCTAAGAATAAACCCACTGATGTGGGACTTGAAGTTAGGCCAAAATCAACAAATCTCCACCTTGGCCTAATTTCAAGTCCACCAAATACAAATCTTCTCAAACA
>Ga0209489_105286_pt1 | contig 22615 bp, 17 predicted proteins | sample SiratrowhiteBW_FD_187527 | JGI IMG/M metagenome (GOLD analysis project Ga0209489, IMG submission 187527) | Root nodule microbial communities of legume samples collected from California, USA - Siratro white BW (SPAdes) (version 2) | ecosystem: Host-associated > Plants > Roots > Nodule | place...
AAAATATAAAATATAAATATATATATATATATATATATATATATATATATATATATATATATAATTTACAATTTTTATATTATTTTTCCTACATCATTCATATATATATATATATATATATATATATATATATATATATATATATATTTTAAAATTTTTATATTATTTTTTATATAATATTTATATATATATATATATATATATATATATATATATATATATATATTTATTTATTATCTAGAAAAAAATAAGATTTTTATTTACAATACTTCCTTATTTTGTACTATTATTTTATTTATATAGTTGATGGAAATATAATGATTAATGAGTTGGTGTAAATAGTGGGAGACTAGAGCCACTACTATTGATTCTTCCAAAATGGTTGAGGCTTCAATGTATAAGATAAATGTTAAAATTGATAATCTTGTCTTATCCCTTTAAAAATAATTGAATTGACAATAATATCTTCGTACAACTGGTTCTCTCTAAAAAAAATAATTGTGATAAATATAAAAAATGAGTTTGATTGAAAAATTTACTTCCGTCTATTTAAATTTATATTTTTATTTTTATTATGTACAATAATAAAAAACAAGAAAATGTGTACTAATATCATGTAAAATAATATAATAACAAAAGCAAAACAATATACATACATATTACCTTTAGAGTTTCATGGATATATTTTATTTTATATCATATTATAAAATTTTGATTTAATTTTTGTAATAACTAATCGGATATATGAGTTTTGTAACGTCTAATAGGACAAGATTATTTTATCTTAAATAATATATACTCATTTATATTTTCGATACCAAACTTCCATCTACATTTCCAATATTTATTTTATTAATATAATTATTATTAGTATTATTATTTATATGACAATATAGAATTAAGAAAAATCATGAGAAAAGTTTATTTACAAATAAATTAATTTTATTTCTTCATAGAGAAATTCATTTTATTTCTTTATTTTCTCTCTTTATTGAAAATTTTGTTCAAACATATAATTAAATAATTATAGTATTAAAAGTGGGAAGAGGAATACATAAATTCATAACATCAAGAAGACTTAATACTCTTTTGGTGATTTTAGTCTCAATAAATATTTAATTACACATTTAGTATTTTAGTTTTCTAAAATTAATCAAGTTTGGATCAATGATACCACCTTATACCATTTCTAATTGAAAATATTAATGTGTTCATTAATAATAACAATCTTGGTTATTTATTCACCTAATGATATTATTTCTTCCATTTATTTTTGTGTCAGATTTTTTAGAGATATTTAATTCTATGTATTTGTTTATTTACAAATGTATTTATTATGTGTACGTAAAGAGAGAAAGAGGTAAAATTAAGAAAATGTAGAACTACTTTATTACAATAAAAATATGATTGTATTTGTTAATTTTTACCCTCTCCTTTTTTATATAATATAATAATAGTAGTTTAAGGTTGTTTTACTTAAATTAATTAAAAATTTTAATTCTTCTATTTCAATATAATTTTAAATAAATTAATTACTTTCAGTTTTTTTTTTCTCTTTAAACAAATTTCGATAATAATAGCAGTTTAAGGTTGTATATCTTATTATTTATATTTCATAATTGATAATTATAAATAATAAGTTTAATACATATATTGTTAATGTCAATTTTAAGGTTAATATTTTATGGATATTGGTTTACTTATAACTTTTTAACTAATATATTGTTATAAGTTATACACTTTATTTTATTTCTATTATTATTTTATTTTTATAATTGACACACTTCCTTATATTTTTATTATTATGTATTATATTTTATGGTACAAATAATAATATAGATATATTTGAGTTTATAACTACTAAAAGCATTTTATTAACATGTTATACAAAACTAAATTATTTTTTTATCTTTTAATGTTTTATATATTTAAAAATAACTGACTATGGGTCAGTCAATTTGACCTATGACTCACTAAGGACTGGCTGGACAAGAAAATTTTGAACTTAGTGTTTCCTTTTACACCCACAATTTTCTTGTGGCCCGTCATATTTACATTCAAGAGAGTCTGATCCAAAATGTATGGGTGATAAAAAAAAAATAGGAGGTGTAGGAAGTTAGAACCTTGAATCAGAAGTCAAATAGGCCAAGGATGGCCCGAAAAAATGTTGGCCCATGATAGACTAACCCGTGGACGAGTTCTTCTTACACCCTAATACGTTTTTCTTGCACCTTAATAAAAAATTTTAATACCACAATTGCCCTTATATGAGAATCGGATGACACTCCCATCCAGTTATCATTTGAAAAAAAATTGACAACCGGATGAGGATATCATCCGGTTCTCATTTCCAAATCAAAATGATAACCGGATGAAACCCATCCGGTTATCATTTTGATTTGGAAATGACAACCGGATGGGGTGTCATCCGATTCTCATATAAAGACAATTGTGGTATTAAAATTTTTTATTAGAATGCAGGAAGAACATATTAGGGTGCAGGAAGAACTCGTCTAACCCGTGAAAAGTTTGAAGCCGAAAGCAACTAGACTACTTCTTCCTGCACCTCCTAACGTTTATTGAGGTACTTTCAAATTTTTAAACAATGTCTAAAGTATCACTGAATTATTATTGTGCAGACAAAGTTGTCTCCCAAAACTCTAAAGTCTCATTATGATCTTCCAACTCACTTTCATTGTTCTACCGTTACCTCACCAACGCACATTCCGTTTATGGTTGTTGTCATCGGTTTGCTTTCGTCGACCACCATTGTCTACATACTTATCAACTATTTAAGGTAAGGATGCTTTATTGAACATTTTATAGTTAATTTGGGTGGTTTATGTGATTTGGGAGTGTTTTGTGGATTTTTATTTTCGTTGACAATGAATTTCAGAATGGGCTGTTTCGAAACTATCATCCGAATCTGGAGAACAGTTCTGAAACATCCCATTTCGAAACTGTTTTTCTGTTGACAATGAGTTGCGAAATGAGTTGTTTCGGAATTGTTCTTCAGATCCGAATGACAGTTCCAAAACAGACTATTCTACAACTGTTCTACTACGCAACCACTACACCACATCTGGTGCTACTCAACCACCGCTACGTTGCCGATAACACACATCGTAGATGACACACATTGTCATTCAAAGCCCCTACTCTCATATAACCACAACTATCCACCTTCACTACACCTCACGCACCTCCCTTTTCCTATATTTCATTGCTTTAACGCACTGAAGGCTAAAAGTATCTTTACAAACAAAACAGTTTAGAAATTATTTTAAAAACTGGATGTGCCTGAAGAAGTCTTGGAAGTACAGAAAGAAGTAGTCATGCAACTAATAACAGAAGATGCATTCTTCCAACACCTCCGTACTTTCTTTCTCCACCTTCATAAACTTACCAAAATGACCATTATAACCTTAATAAAAAATTAAATAAATCATATACTGTGTAACTCTTTTGTATTTCAGATTACAATCGTGTTATAAATTGTGGAATCTGAAATATAAAATTAATTATATTTAAAACTATACAATTCAAAATAAAAAAAGTTGTATTTTAGATTATCATAACTCAAAATATAAAAATTATATTTCGTATGATATAATCTGAAAAATTATATTTCAAATTATATAATTTAAAATTTTAAGAAAGTTATAATCTAAATTATATAATCTAGAATAAAAAAAATTATATTCTATATTTTACAGTCTGAAAAGATATTTTTAGTATTTTAAAAAAGTGGGGGTTACAGAAATAACTCATGGAAGTACAGGAAAAGTACGTCTAATAGAATGAGCTGAAGGAATACGATTGGATGCAGTTTATAACATAAAACAAGTATCATTTTCATTTATTTTCCAGTTCTTACAAGTATATTTATAATCTGAAACAATATATTTTTTTTTGTCGATATTTTGTGCAGTTGTGCAGATAGCAGACAACTCAAATCCACACCAATAAACCACGAACATAGTGTTTCATCGAACCCAAGGATATAAAAAAGACACCAACTTTAGTTCTTCAGGTGAAGCAGTATGCTTATAAATCAACGGATACCACCAGTGGGGTGTCACCTTTGTCAAGCACAAATGTCTTAGAAATTTTCTTTGATGGGGTCACAACTTGCACATTGTATGTTCCATGAAAGCCTCTGAAGTTGTATTGGCCTTGTTCATCAACATGGCCATGGCTGTGAGACAGCCACTCTTGTTTTAGAGCTAAGAACCTTTTCCCTGCCTCATTGATGTCACCTTCTGCATTCACCAAATGTGAATTGTCCCTACTCATAAACAGCTCCCAAAAACCCCACAGCATGATGCCTTCTACTGCAGGATGAGCCATGGCTTCACATAGCATAACTTCAAGATCATCTGCTCTGACGTATTCATTGATGGAAGACACATCAAGCTCAGTGAACCATATTGGTAGACCAAGAATACCCAACTTGTCAAGGGAAGAACTCACAATAGGCCCTATTGGACTGTCTATGTGGCCTTGAATTCCAATTCCTCCAACTGGGGCACCTTGCTCTTGCAAATCAAGAATATGATGGATGTACTTATCTGGACATGATCTGGTGTCACATCCATCCTCAACATGATAATCATTCACAAAGAGGGTAGCAGAAGGGTCTATTTGGTTTGCAGTTTTGAACATGTTAGCCCTTATATCCTTGCCTAGCCTATCTTGAAAGAATGAACCATGCAGCATTTCATTGTTGACATCGTAGTGACTAAACTTGCCCTTGTAACGAGTTAGAAGGCCGTTTAGGCGGTTCTGAACAGCCGTCATCAAATCGTTTTTGTTCAGTGATTTGATCCACTGCTGAATTACTCCATCCACTTCCCAGAAGATACAATGACCACGAGTTTGTATATTGTGCTTCTGACACAGGCTTAACAGATCATCAGCATCCTTGTAATTGAGATTCCCTTGTTGTGGCTCAGTCCAATACCACTTTAACTCGTTTCCAAACACAGCCCAGTTAAAATGCTTCACCATGAAGTCCACAAAGTCCTCATTGTCCATGTTTGATCTACTGATGCATGTTCCAATTGGGAAATCATTCTGTGTTTGTCTAACTTGCACCGAGGTGTTAGCGTAGCTGCCAGAGTCCAGCCCAGAGAATTTCAGGATAACATCACGTTTACGTACCTGCATGCAGCAAATCAGTATAAATTACAATTTATAAAAAATAATGCAAAGCATCACTTATCCTATCAATGAAGAATGGATTATTCATGTAATGATAAAGTACTACAGTCTGAAATATACTTAGCTTCATGTAACATTTATTTCCTGCATGGAAAATTTTGTTTTGTTCATAATTAAAATTATGCTTTTTAGTAATCTTAAGCAGATTTTAGAAATTGAGCAATTCATGAAATATGTAAAGCAAAAGGAGGTAAACATGTCTCAGTATCATAAATCAATCAATCCTTTGGGCAGGTTAAATTGTTAATCTATATGCCGGTACCATGCCTATGCATTAAACTCTAGAGGTTATGATCTGCATAGAACTTATTCTACATATTTTATTCTCTTATGCTCGGGTATGGCCGAGGGAGGGGTATTAAGCAAATGTTACTCATTGAAACAAATTCAAGTGCAAGACAATTTGGAAAAAATCCTTATGTTCCTGGAGATTCTCTAAGACAAATAATGAGATATAGAGGGAAACCTGATCTCACCTTATCTGTTTGGATCTTTAAATATCTGAATCTTGCATGTCTATCCACAGGAAAAATTTGAAGTCCAGCCACCATTAAGTCCACACCAGAAGCAGGACCTTGGATATAAACCATAACCTTTGATGGCTGCTTTTCAATTCTAAAGGACCCTCCAATTTCATGCCACATATCATCAGAAACCTCAGTTTGTCCTCCATTAACCCACTGGTTGTCAACACCAAGGGCAACATTCACATTCTGTGGCCCTGATGATCCTGAGCCAATCCGGACCCAAGCAGACACTTGATAAGTCAAAAAGAGTTTCACTTTATCAGTGATGATCTGAGCAGGACCCATCCATGTTTGTGTTCGATTAGTTACATGGATGTATCGCCCACTTAGGAGTACATTAGGACCAAGAGAATCTCTTGCCATTGGTGGAACTATATGTGGTGAACCAGTTTTAACACTTAAAGTGCAATTGCCAAGGGGAAACCATCCATTCGTGCCATCAGCTAGATTGCTGTTCTCAATTATATTAACCCCAAAAGTAACATTCTGCGAAACAAAATCAACTTTTTAGGTGCTTGGAACATAGAACTGACAGCACAACCAAAGTATACAAGGCAATAGCCAAGTTCACAAGTATGCTTGTGCAAAAACATATTTTTTCAGGAAACACTAGCATTAAGGTTATCAAATTGCAAAAGAAGAATGCTTTCAAATGTACAACCTTTACATCTGGCGGGGTTGAAGGAGGTGTTTTAGCTGCATGCTTTAAGACCAAATTATTGAGAAGAATGTCAGTGCCTGGAGGGGGGCCCTCTAAATAGAGGACCACTTTTGATGGAGATCCATTTAGAAGGAATTTTCCCTGCAAAGTAACCCAATCTTTATCTGTTGCCTGCAAACTTCAGAACACACCAGCTCTGTTCAGCAAGTGGAAGAAATGTCAAAGGAGCATGCTAATGCTCTTATATCACTAAAATGTACTACAGCAAATTTCTTTCTGTTTTGTTTATCAAGATTCAAGAATAATAAACAGTCATGTTATGCCTCAGATTCTATGTGAAATACAGTTATAGAAAAATAAGACAGATACTAACTTTGCAATGCCTATATATTGTTCTTTAAGATCTGGTGCTTGGACCCACAAAGTAGCCCGAACATCAGCAGTAGATACATTGTTTCCAAAAATTCTAACTGTAGCAGTGACCTCATAGGCCAGCTTGCGCTGCACGCGTCCAGTGATATCTTGCTGGATTCCATTCCAGTTCTGTGTGCGTTCTGTTGCAGATGCAAAGAATTTCCCAGATTTTGGAACAATTTTCCCATCATTCATGGAATCATGCAACGTAATCTTGCAGCCTCTTCCAGACCAGTTATTCAGACCATCATCAAATTGCGGGTTGATGATGATGTTGTCATCTCCCGCTGAAACACATGCTATGCTTTTGGTCTTCTAAAATAAGATGAAAAAGGTACACTTAGTAGTTGAAATATACAGATTCCACGAGACTTATAAATTACACTAACAAATATTCATTGCAATTTCAATCTAACCGCAGAAGAAGTAATAACCAATGTACAAGCATGAGCTTGATATTTATCAGAGTATTAGAGTGAATATGTAGAATTGCACAAAGAAATAACATTTCCAAAAATACATAACTTCATAACATACATTATTATTTGGAGTGGAACAGTTTATCTCTACTGATCGTATGAGCAGGTCAACTCCAGGAGCAGGTCCTTCTAAATAAAATACAACCCGATCAGGCATAGTTGACAATGAGAATGTCCCTTCCAACTTTTGCCAGCTATCCTTATTAACAGAAGTTCTGTGGAAAATCATGGTAATGTAAGGGCGTTTTCCTGAATTTCTTTAAAACAAGGAAGAAGATACAATGAAATCACAAAACTTCATACCTTCCAATGAACAAGTAACTAGTAGCTGAATCATGATATTCTAGTTTCAGAGTAGCTAGAACATCACTAGATCCCTGAGAAAGACTGGATACTCCCACACAAGCCAAAACTGTGTACGTGTGACCAGTGGAAATTCTATCAGTGATGTCTTGCTCAAGGCCTTGCCAGCATTCCTTTCGGTCAGTGATAACAGCATAATTAACACTCGACTCCGTGGAAATTCCTCCTTGAGCACCTGTTTCAGCTGAAATCACATAGCCAGAACAGGAATTGAGATGCCAAGAGCTCAGGCCACTAGAAAAGTCATGATTAAGTAAAATATTTGCACCCTTGCTCCCACTTGGATCAGAAATGTTTCCAGCCATGATCTGTCAAAGAAAACCATATCAGAGAAAACAGCCAAGAAAGAACTCTATGCATGATTTCTACAGGCCGCTATGTGTCTAACATATTGGGAAGAACAGTTGTAAGTCTATGGTAGAATTCTAAGTGAGTTTTCTATCTCACATTGACTAAAAATGATCAACATGAACAATATATAAAAAAAAGACTCACAAATTCATTGTCATAAAATTTTTGAATTGAAGGTGGTGTTTCCGTCTCTTATATAAAATGTTCGTAACTCATTGGTGTTAAATTTTCTCAATCTTTCGCTTTGCAAGGACCAAGAGTCCCAAATGTGACCTTCCATAGATAGCAATTGGGGAGGACGGAAGGAATTCAACAGTTCCACTTTCGAACTGTATAATATATTGTTTTCTCTGCTGGCTAATTATATTTATTTTATTTTGCCATAAGAAAACTTAAGAATGTTTCATCTACTTCCACTTCTTATACTAAGGTCTTATTTAACTGGTTGCAACTTGCAAGAATGGTCCTTGTAAGCTTGCAACTTACAAGCATCTAACAATTATAGCTTGTATAGTTTTACACATTTATTAAATCCAACACAAGAAATTGGAGATATCTAAGTAGCAGTAACCTTACATACCCTTCAGGAAAAAAAAAAAAAAAAAAAAAAAAACAGCTAAATTCAGCAATGAAGCTTGTAATGGACATCTGAGAGGCATGATCTCAGACTCCGCCCATTGTGAGGCTACCAAATTAGGCAATATGGTTAATGCAGGAAAACCTTCATTAATAAAAGGAATAAGCTTACTAATCAAGGGGTGCTAAAGCAAAAATGCCTGAGGCATGAACAATTCATAACTAAAGAAATATGAATCAATAAGCAAAGACAATGTGAATGATTTTGAGTTTTGACACAGAAAGAAACTACCCTCAGGGGTAGGATACCTGAGATTGAGATTGGTTATGCTTCCTGCGAGAGTGAAACTTAGAGATTCTGCCTGTGAAGCAGCAGGCAGAGAACCTCTTCATTATATACCCTCTTGCTCAGCAAATTTGTGAGTGAAGGCTACGGATAACACTGGGGCCAACCACAAAATTTGATCCCCCATTTGGATATATTATTATCCAATCAAACCCTTTGGGATCAAATGGATCTAACAATCAATCAACATGAACAGACCCTTCCAAATAAACCAAATACCTAAAAGGCTAAAAAATTAAAAGTAGCTTTCTTGAATTTCCTTTTATTCTGCCTCTCTTCTCTTGCCTCACTAGTGCTTTTTGCTTTATCTTGCAGATTAGTGATGCTTGAATTGGAATGGAAGCCTAAGTAAGGATGAAGGATCGGAAGTTAAGGATAGATGCTTCGGTTCCTTAATGCAATATTAAAAATCTGATCCAATTGGATGAGTCTTGGATTACAAGATTTTGCAGTGTTAGGTGGAATTGGCTTTTCTATCCGTACTTATAACACAATAGATCCAATTTTACTCCCTATATATGAACATACAAACTTGAACTGAATTGTAGATATCCAACAAGACACAACAACACTACTACTATAATACAATGTCTATAGTACCTTGCAACATTCAAATTCCAATGAAACCAAAATCCTAAACCCTATGTTTATGTCCTTGTACTAAAACTTTATATTGTCTTATGGAAAACTATACTTGCCAATATTAATGAATTACATTCCTTCAACACTCGCTTTATTTAATAAAATATTATATATTAATAAAATAATAATTTATTTCAGTATTTTACGTAAAAGTATCAATACTCCTTAATCTTATAAGTAAAATCACGTTTAAAAACATTATAAGATACATAGCTCGTAAGTTTGTGAATATTTGGAATCGTGCCGTTGAAAATAAACTAATAATGATGGAATAAGATTTTTTGAACGGAAACTTATGGAATATGACATGACACAGTAAGTGAGATTTACCAAAAGCAAAATGAACTAGTTGTTGCTGGTGTATCTCCGGTTCGGTCCAACGAGAAAAGGAGCGGTTCGTACGATTAGGAGGCGAAAAACGCTGCGTTTCATGGTTTCGGGAGATTCTGATTTGGAAGAACCGGACAGCAAGAGTGGACTGCAGATTTTACGTGAGAAGTAGGAACCATCTAACAATGTTTTTCAAATTTTATGACATCAAATTTAAGATTTAAGATACAAAGTCTTGAATAAGACCGTTAAGCATAAAAAAATCACTTAGCAATTTTTCTCTTTTAGAGACAAATATTATAAAAATAAAATCTTATGGATCTCGTACATTAATCAAAATCACCTATTAACCCATACTAATTGCATAACAGAATTACACTCTAGTGTAATTTTTAACATTCATAATCAAAAATGTGTTTTTTCTTGAAGTCATTACTTTTAATATTTCTAAGTGCATATAAAAATGAAACATAAATAAATATACTTTTTCATTATATATTTTAATAATGTTTTGTCGAGATATATAATAAAAATGCATTTCTTCATTTGTCATAAATGCATTTTCATTGTTTAATTCCGCAAAGTTTATCAGAATATTCAACGGGAACTTATTGTTGTAAAGTCAACCTTAATAAAAAAACATTTTTATTGTGTACTTCAAAGAATACAATGGAAGCAAATTTAAGACAGTACATGTCTTGATGGTGACCAATAATAAAAATATATTTTCATTAGAGAACAAACATTTCCTGTGGGTATTTTGTTAGATATTTTAAATGTAGTGAATATATTTTCGTTCCATAGAAAACACGTTATTTGATCAAGAGTATTTTCGTCAAAAACAATTACAAAGTTGGGAGCTGATCAGAAATCAAGGGTGTAAGAATAGCAAGGTCAAAGAACCTCACTGTTGGTAATGATTACGTAACAATTTTGATTATTTCTTACAATACTCTATCAAAGTCTTCATCTGCCCACTTTCATTCTTAAATGGATAGTTTCAAATCAGAAAAAAAAATCTTTGAAAGAGTATATGTGTGTAATTGTTCTTATTTAATACGAGGTATACCTCAGCATTCACCATAAAATTCTCCACAATATGAACAAATTAATAACATGAGTACACTGATGCAGATATATTCAACTCATCAAAAAGTGAACTCTGACAAATCAGAGAAGTTTCAATATGTTAATTCAATGTACTTGGACTTCAACCTATGATAGAGTAACATTACAAAATTTGAATAGCACAGCATACCTTTGCCTAAACTATTATATACTAGTTAACACCATTTATTTTCTCTCTAGTTAATTAACAAATTGCATCATGCAATTAAGTTCAGACCAAATACGATGACATAAGATTCCAACTAATTCTCATATGGGATGGCATTGTTGCCACAAATCGAAGAACATCAGGCTGCTGGCTAAGTGAACTGTGTAGTTCTTCTTCACTATTGTTCAAAACATGTAGAAACTTAGCAATGTTGGGGAGCACAAGTTCTCTGCAGTGAAGATGCAATAGGGGAACCTTCGATAAAACACTTCCCTTCTGAACATCTAGGCCTTCTGGCCGACGCAACTTGTATGGTTTTCCAGTTGTTGGCTCAATATCGATTCGTGGCATTTGTTTCCATCGGCTGTGCACAAACCAGCCATACTTGTAGTCACCCACTATTGGTGTGCCAAGTGCTTCAGCGCAATGAACACGCAACTGGAAAATGGGAACAGAAATCACATGACCTTTCTTGCTAAAACGTTACATGGCAAAACAGAAATATATTTAAACAGGGAATTATTTCAGAAAGTTAATTGATATCTTAAACTCACCACATTTGAACAATAAAGAATTCATCATGCAGTAAAACAGACAGAGAGAGAATACAAAATTGATACCAAGATACCTGATGTTTCCTGGAAGTAAATGGACGTAGCTCAACCCACGAGCATCCATTTATCTTTGGACCAAGCACCCGATATTCGGTTACAGCCTCTTGGCGTGGTTCTACAGACGAATGGTGAGCTAGTATTATCCTCTCAGTCTTCCCATCATTTAGAAGCACCTGGAATAAGAAGGCATGCAATCAACAAACAGGAAGGTGGCAGACACATTAAACATGTTATCACTGAATGCATATAGAGAAGAAATAAAAATAGAGAGACCATGAACCTTAGAAAGAGGAGCATGAATTATGCCTTCCTTCTCCTTGGGAGTCCCTATGACCAATGCCCAATACCTCTGATACGTAGCTTCACATGCATCATTCCAAGCCTAAAATAGCCAATTAATGTTAAAATTCAAATGAAAATATCAATCAGTTGTTCAGAGTGTTTCCAAAGATTCACTGACTAAACATGACGTACAGAAAATAGGAGTTCATTATTTCTTGTATGTAAGGCACCTTACAAGAAGATTTGGCATTGTTAATGTTACTGAACAACCATTGGAGATGAGATGTACTATCTTTAGTTCTCCCCAGTAAAAGGATGCCACTGGTCTCTCTGTCAAGACGGTGAACCTGAAAAAACCAACAAAATAATTAAGTTATCTTGCATTTTTAATATGCATCAAACATTTGTAATGATTACGTTCACAGTCCAAAACAGATTAATAGAGTAGAAGAGCTGAAATTGAATTACAACATTTGACATATTATGAGAAAAATAATCAGTGTTGTTAGTAGGATATTAAATGTAGTACTAAAAGTTGTTAGAAGTTGTTAAAAGATTCTAAAGATCTCTTTGTAACAATTACTTTAGGGTTCTCTTTATATAGAGGCTAGGCTGATGTACTGGTTCAAATAATTCAATTGAATAAAAAATCTTCCTTCATTCAGATTAATCCTTTCAAGTTCTTTACCGTCTAGGGCTCCTACTTCCGCACTTCTTTACCGTCTTAGCTACGGTTCTTTTTTAGGGTTGCCTAAAGTGTACCCAACTAGTTGTTCAGCCTCCTATGCCATCTCTTGACCTTAAAGATGTTCTTTGTGTTCCAAAACTTTCTAATAACCTTATTTCCGTTCAAAAACTTACTCATAACCTGAACTGTTTCGTAACCTTCTTTTACACTCATTGTGTTTTGTAGGATCTTACAACAGGGAGGATAATTGGAACTGTTATAGAACAAGGAGGGTTGTATTGCTTTAACAACTTGAGAACTAAGAATAGTATTGCTAGACAAACAACTACCTCTTGTCTCCAGTCTTGCTCTACTTGTGGGTCCTCTCAAATTTGGCTTCTTCACCAACATATAGGACATCCATCCATATTTGTTCTAAAGTCTATGTTCCCTTCCTTATTTTCCTAATGTATGTCTCTAAGCTTGGCCTTGTCGTAACATCATTTTTCAAACTAAGAACAACTTGGCCAAAATTACCAATATGGTTATGAATGGACTTACCTTCATACATTTGCATGGTATATGATTGTTTCTTCAAGCAAAAAAAGAGATTATGGAAAGACTTTCTCATGTATTGACTTTTAAGCTCTTCTCAAAGCTAGTCAACAATCTTTTCTCCAAAGACAGGCTTTAGAAATTCATCACTTAGCAATACTAATATTGAACTTTTTCTATATAGACTATTGACAAGCTCTGGAAAAAGCTTGAAAGTCAATACAAAGAAAAATCTCTCCATAACTGTCTGTCTCTTCCTACAGAAATACTTATGTACCATAAAGAGCATGAAGGTGAATTCACTTATGAATATATAGATAATTCCAACCATACTATTCGTCTGAAAAATATCGATGCTATAGTTGATGCTGAGGACCAAATTCTTATTACTTCGCCAAGAGCTTACGAAAACTTCATAGAAACAGCAATTCTAGAAAACAGTTCATTTTCCATGGAGGAAGTGAAAAAAACCTATAATCTTCAGAATTAAAAAAGTGAATTACCAGTTAATTCACATAGTGATACCAGCTCAAGTAAAGGTTTTACAATTCATATGGTGATACCAGTTCAGGTAACGATCTACATCACACAATAGAAATACGAACAATAACAAATGTAATAATTGTCAGTGAGAAGGATACAAGAAGAAAATATTCAAAGATCAATAAATGCAGATTGAATACTTGAGTCTATATCTTTTTTAAGCATAGGATATATTCACTGTATTGGTTTCAATTATAGGACTGTGCCTCAAATGAATATATTCCTATTGATAGTTGACTTGAAGATTTTTCATCCAATGAGAAACCGGGAATAAGCCAGGAAATTGAAAAAAACATTCAGAGTGGCCAAATATTTTCATCTGCTAATATTTTAGTAAAACTGGGGTGCCACCATATCTAAATGAATAAATATCCATTTGTTAGATGATGAAGTATATGCCAAATCGTTCCACTGTAATGATGAACAAGAGTTAGAGTAGTTTACTAGTTTAGGGCCCTCGTCATAATCATAGGACAGTGCAGCAGCTGCCAATGCATCCATGCTATTATGAACTGGTAAATTCCCCTAACAAAGTCATAAACAAGAAATTAAAATCACATAATAAACTCAAAGTGAATTACTGTAAATGTGAAAGAATAGAAATTTGAACCTTAACCGGCAACTTCGGAGGTTTATTAAGCACAATAATAGCTGAGTCCTGAAAGTATTACGTTTGAGCACAATACACAAATAAATAAAATATGTTTCAAAGGAATTGATCAATAAGAATAGCAACACAATAGTGCAAGAAATAAAATAAATTTGAAATTGAACGAAAGGGTATACCTTGTAAATCACAAGCCTTTGCACATACTTAATTTCGTCAGCATTTGGATATAGTGTTCCACAAGGAATAGCATCATATCTTTTGGAAATCCTAGTCTCAGCAATTGATACAGGAACGTGAACTCTGGCACCATGTTTCATCACTTCATTAGGTCTAATCTGCAGTTAAGCTGTACAGTTGTAGTATTATTAAACCTAAAACAAATCTAAAGCAGTTGACTAAAATCTGTTGTTGAAAAACCAAGACAGACAAAGTGAAAATTACCCAAAGGTTTTTTATAGAAAATAGTGAATTAACAGGATAGATGGACACGAATACCTTTCGCATAGGTTTCATCAGAGTTTCTTTCCGAGTGTAAGAGTCAGCAGCAACTACGTCCTCCATTTGCACCTAGAATAGGAAATTAGCAACAAAGCCTGTAAGTACACTTATCAATTACCAGATATATATCTGACCATTAGGCATGAACTAAATAATATTTAGTAATCAGAAATGTAGATGCTAATATCGTGTTAATTCTTCCAATTTGCAAAGTAAATAGAGTTTTACAAGAATCACCCTTGGAATGCAATAGCTGATGTCATCATAAATAGGAAGGAATCACTTCAAAATATGGATTAAGTCAAGAGAAGGAGGCACAAATAAAAGCTCTACAAAGTTAGGAAATTTTTAAAGAAAATAGGTAATAGTTTTCATGAAATAAACCCTTTTTTTGGGTATAGAGTTTGCAAGGAAACAAGATAAGATTCCTTACTAACCTTGGGTTTGGTTACATGTATGAGGAGGAGTATTTAGCCTCTTTCCCTTCCCCCATGCCTCCTATATAAGGAATTCCTTAGACTATTTTGTAAAGACTTTTACTTTGGAAAGAAGAGTCATTTATATGCAAAAGCCTTATGTGCTTGTGAGAAGTGGAGAACTTTTCTCTTTTAGATTCTTATCTTGAGAACTATGTCTCAAGTAGCAGACCACCTTGCTTATCTCACAGAGTTTGGGTGGCACAAGATCTTTTCCAATTTTTAGCTTCTTTGAGTCATAATCTTGGTCAGCTTCAAACAGAATTTAAGCTCATTAAACGTAATCTCATCTTCTCTTTGCCTTGTTTCTTCTTTCCATGGGTTGAGCATAACCACCATAGCTTTAGCCAACGACACACCAACCAATCCACCTTGGAATACAGTCCAAATTCACCAAAAGCAGCTACACCCTATTCAGAAATCATCTCTGATTATAACCCCACAAACAACACATGCAACCATGGTTATCAAACTTGTAAGTTAACTCGTAAACTCATCCAATACATTCCCACTCACCTTGGACGAGTTGACTCACAAACAAACTCAATAGACTCACTGTGAACTCGATCGATGTTGTTTCCTTTGTGGAATTAAACAACTCACTCATTTCGTTCTCCTCCCCCATTGTTGCTAGAGTTAGGGTTTGTGGTCGTTGGTTCGCGTTTGTGGTTGTCGTGCCCTCTATGTTTGCCGTTGTCTCTGTTCGTCATGTAGTCGTTGCATGGTGGTACGTGGTTTTCTTTGTTTGTCGTCGTCATCTCTGTTCCAATCATTTGCCACACAATTGGTGTGTGGTGGTGCGTTGTCGTCTGCAGTCTTTGTTCATTGTGGTTGTGCTTTGGAAAGATTTGTTGGTCGTTCTCTCCAGAGATTGTTTTTTAATTACAGAAAATTGTTTTTTAAATTCATGTGTTTTAAGGTATGTGTATGAGTGAATCAAATTCATCTCAGAGGGCAATCCAAGTGCATCCTCATCTATTAAAAGTAGATGTAAAAATGCTCCAGGAAATAGGCCAGAAATTGGATGGAAGCACGGGATAGATATTATTGGGAATGGTAAAAAGGTGAAATATAATTATTGTTCAAAGATTGTGAGAGGAGGAACATTTAGATTCAAGCATCATCTTGCTAGAACTAGGGAGGATTCTTAGCCTTGTGCTTCAGTTTCAGAAAAAATAAAAATTTGATGATAAAAGTTGTTGCAGAAGCTAAGGAAGCTTCATTGAAGAAAAGAATGTTGAATATAATTGATTAAGACCGAGAAGAAAGTTAGGGGGTTGAAGAAAGTTTGTATTGTATCTTCTATGTTCCGTCGAGGATATGGAGATTCAACCTCTCACCAATTCTTCCAGAAAAGGTCCCAGTAAGGATTTTACAGCCAATTTAAGAAAATGTCAACAAGTATATAATAAGATTAGGCAGCACATCAATGTTATCAATTGTGGGTTGCGGAAAATAGAGGAAGTCCAATATTAAGCTATATCATACAGCAGAAGTCACACAACAGTTGAAATATATGATATATCTCAATTCTATTTGCATATAAAAACACGTCATCCGAAATAAAGATTTGCATTGTATTAACTCAAAAGTTCAATTGGCTGAAGACTTATCAGACATGACAAGAGGATGCAGGACGCATGCTGCAACCATAACAATGATAGTGAATGCAATAAGAGTTACAATTGTGGAGTCAAGAAATTTCACTACGTTGGAGCACTACAGCACCTATATAACAACACTGCAGCAGTTAAATAAAGTGTAAATACAATTAGTAGACACTTACAAGACCCTCTCTGAAATGGTATTCAATGACAGAACCCCATGTACCCTTGAAGTAATACTTGATCCAATTGACAGCAGTAACATAATCACGCCGTCCAGAACCACTATTTGAGCTCTTGTCAGGCAAAGGGTGACCAGGAAAAGGAGGCAGTGATAACAGCTGTCTGGGTTTTGGACCTTCTTTAGGAGCATCCAAGCGAGCAATATTGTTAGATACTCTGATTACTGGTTCAACAGAAACAGGCCTTGGGGGTTGAATTCTAGAGTAGTGCCTCACTATGAACAACACTTTATTGTTCCTCACATGATTCAACATCTGTAGCCAACAAAGGAAAACACTGGTTCATACTATTGGGCCTTTATTTCTTCATTCAAGATAGAATTCTTCAAAAGCAATCACATTCAGTAAAAAGGTAACAGTTGAACCAGAAAAAAATGAGAAGAAAACAGGACCAATGTTTAACAAATGCGAAAGCTTGCTAATGTTGCTAAAGGATCGTGTTCTCCCTCTCTTTTCATTTATTTGTAGTTGCTAAAAAAATGGCTTTCTTGCAATATTTAGGGGATTGAGAATGGGTTACCTCGATTGAAAGCTTCGGAGCCGCTTTACAATAGGGTTTCGTCAGCGTCAGGAGCTTGGTTCTTGAAGAGTTTCACGACGGCGTCAAGGGTTTCGTCGCCGGCGACGAGGGCTTTGTCGGAAAGAGAGAACTCGCGACACTGTGTGAGAAAAAGGAACTCAGCAATGTTTTGTGAGAAGAGAACTCGCGGGTTCTTTTTCTGAGCGATTTTGAAAAAAATTAAAAAGTAAAACTCAGTTAGGTTTTATTAAACCCACATGTTCTTCCAAAGGCAATTACTTTTTTCAACCATGGTTTTCTACGTTTTAGATTCCTGAACTATGAAATTCGAAAACATGGTTTATATTGCTGATAATGTTTTCTAAATTTAGTTGAAAATACAGAATTTTTGGATTATTGAAATGTATTTTAGAAGTTTGTAATTAAAACTATAGAAATATAATTTTAATTTTGTAATTAAAACTATAGAAATATAATTTTAATTATACATTCCAGATTATTTGATTAAAATTATATTTTAAATTATATAATTTAAAATACATTTTAAATGCTAAATCACACAGTCCAAAATAAATTTTTAAATTGTACCATTTAAAATATTTTTAACTTATAAATAATTTGGAGTTTCACACACTTATACCCAACTCCATCAAAAATGTCTGCTAAAATATTACCACCAATTAAAATTTACCTCAACTCCTCTTCAAAATTTTGCTATAAAAATAATATATATTCTTTTACAATAGGTTTAATATAAAATACATTCTTTATTTATAGTAATTTGAAGTTGAGAATATTCTTTAAGGTTTAATTGGATTACTGAATAGATATGGAAAAGTTGATTTCAAATAAAAGTGTGTGAAAATTTTAATTGTTTGGATTAAAAAATAATAATAAAATTTGAGAGGAAAATTTGTGAATGATGTGATAGGTATAATAAATATATTTTTTAATATATAAAATTACAAAATTAAAAAAAATTGTGTTAATTAAAAATGAAATGTAATTAATTTATTTAATGTAATAGATAAATTAAAAAAAATTAAAATATTAAATTATTTAAATATTTTTAAAATAAATTTTAATTTATAATAAAATATATTAATTTACTGATTGAGACGAAATAATTTTTTAAAATATAACAAAAAATTTAAAATAATTTTAATATCATTATTATTTTATTATAATAAAATAATTATTATCATACAATTTATTTTTATTTTAAATATTTATATTTATTTTAAAAAAATTATAATTACATTTATATCATTATTAATTATTTTAATGATAATATTATGTTATACTTTTATTATAAAAGTTTATATAATATTTAATATTTTTATTTTTAAGCATTATTTATTATTATATTATATATATATACATATTAATCATTTACATTTTTCATATAATCGATTATATATATATATATATATTAATATTAATATATTATAATAATTAGTTATAAAAAATTATTATTTTATTATTTTAATAAAACTATTATTTATATTTTTTAGTTTTAGTTTTAAAATATTATTTATATTTTATTTTTGTAATTATTTTAACTTTATTTGTTATTTATAGGTTAAAAAATGAGACGAAAGTTTGAGAAGTTTTTACAAACATTGCCTTAATGTTTGTTTTTTTATTGGAAACCCATATAATTTGATGGGTTTTTTTATATATTACTTAACTTTTTCATTTTTATTCAATGTGAAATTTAGATTCATATTTAGAACTTAACTCACTATTAGATACCTAACAATCTCCTTCTCAAGTTAAAGTTTCTTTTTCATATTGGTAAATTCTTCCTCGAGTTCAACATAAATATCTCACTTACAAGTGTATCGCCCTTCACACACTTATATGTGAAACTTTTGTTAGAAAGGTTTTCCATCCATAAATCAAACTCATCTAAATCAATAATATATATTTATTTACCGAAACTGTCTACTGTGATATGACTTCCTACTCAGTATGTTAATACCATGGTATTTTAAGTACGTTAATACCATGATATTTTAATTATGTTTGAGAGAAATTCATGATAAGATAAAAAATATTTAATGCTTTTAAATTAATTATTCTTTCCTCAATAAAAGAATTGTGTAACACTTATTAAATCTTTAATACAACATACTAAATATTAAAGTCTGTGAAATTTTCTATTAAAATCAAATGTAAAATTTGTTGATGGCCATAATACACATATAAAACATTTCCAATAATATTAATATCCAATTAAAAAGAATTCAATCAATTGTCAAAAAATCATGATTTTCACAATTTGAGAACTACTACACACTTTTAAAAAATATCTACACTATAAATTTTGAAACATAAATACTATTAAAACCTTTCTTTCAACACGTTTTAATTTTTAAAATTGTATTTTTATTATTATGTCACGTATCTTGCTTAATATTTGTCTCTCTTAATTTATATTTTTCAATCAATTCTGACAAATAACAAAATACTAATTCAACTTTAACTTATAACAAAATACGTAACAGTTAGAAAAAAAAAATGTGTAAAGAAGAATAGTGGGCAAAGACCCATTTTTGAACCAACAAGAAACAGGCCTAGAATTTGAACCCAAATTTTGCACAAGCTTGTAACAGTCTCAACATGGTCTCATCTTATCTTATTAATTATTACAAGTTAATACAATGTTTTGTCTAGTAGCTCACTGGGTCCCCCTGTCTCAGATGACACCAACTTTATAACACCTTCACCGGAAGAAAAAGTCTCAAAGTCTCATTGTTTTGTTCTTTCTCTGATCATTGGAGTTTCTGTGAGAAACTGGTGTGGCCATGGGAAGAGCTCCTTGTTGTGACAAGGCCAATGTCAAAAGAGGACCATGGTCCCCTGAAGAAGATGCAACACTCAAAAGCTATGTGCAGGCTCATGGAACTGGTGGAAATTGGATTGCATTGCCCAAAAAAGCTGGTTTTTTTTTCTCTCTATCTTCTCTCCCAATACCATACACACATTTTTCCAACACTTTCTTGGCCACCCTTTTTCCCATTTACATCTATGAATATTTGTTGACCCTTTGTCTTGCTTTTTTCTCCCCAATTGAAGATCAAATCAAAGTTTTCTCATGATGAAGAACTTTTTTCTGGAACACCCATCTCAAGCAACAAACATGATAATCTATTTACTTTGTTCAACATGGAGTTTTGTGTTATGTATATTCATACATGCATTTTACCTTAAGTCAATTTCAATTATCATTTTCATAAATTTATTCCTACACTCTTTCTTCATCAGAAGTTGAAGCCTAATTTTTCTAAGCATTGAATTTACAAACTGCATGTTTAAGACCAAACTTGTATAGAAACTCATTTCACTATATTTATGGTACATTAATTTGAGTTACAAATGTAGCTGTTTTCTCAAGCTATTTCAGTTTCCTCAGTTTGTTCAATTTCCAAGTCCACTAGTGGCCACAGTTTTTCTGCATATGACATTATTTCTTTTGAACCCTTTTGGTCAAAATCATAAATAGCTTTTGCAGTTTACAAGGCATGAAACAAGGAATGGGAGTTTCCCCTGTTATACTCTTAATTAATCTCTCCATTTCTAGCTATTTTATCATTATTTTAATACAAAATATTCATCCAGTTTTTATATGTATAAACTTAATCTTTACTTTATTTTTTTTCTTTATTATTATTATTGCAGGCCTTAGACGGTGTGGGAAGAGTTGCCGTCTACGGTGGCTGAATTATCTGAGACCAGATATCAAACATGGAGGCTTCACTGAAGAAGAAGACAACATCATTTGCAATCTCTATGGCCAGATGGGTAGCAGGCAAGTTTTATTTTCAAATGACTTCAATTTCACACTATAATATTCACCATCCATTAAAAAATAATCAGCAGCAACAGATATATTAATAAAATACATCCACAAGAGATTATTATAATTGTAATTTAACCTATGGTTGTGATTATGTTTTTATTCACTGGAGTGTATATATGTCTGATACTATCAAAATTACAAATATAATAAAATTTTCATTTCAGAAAAAGTTATTAGTTTGGACCACATCATGTGGTACAGACCAATTTTAATATAACATGTCATTTTTTATTTTATTTTTTGTCAATGATGAAAAGTTTAAAGATAGTGTTGCAGATTTAAGCTTTATATATATTTATAACCAAAAAGAAACTTTATAATTAATTATAAACCGTGTGTTTATAATTATGTGTTGGAAAAAAACTCATCACGCGGTTTGGATTAATTTGTATATAACACACACACACACGTTGTCGTTTTTTTTTAATTACTGATTAAAAGTTTGAATATTAATATTTCATATTTATGTATTAGAAAAATCTATTTCATAACAAATTATTCTATAATTTGGGATCTCACCACACACGGTTTCGACCAAATTTTATATAACACGGTATTGTCTCATTTTTATTTAGGGATATAAAAAAGTTTTGAAAAATATTTTAAAATTTTAATTTTATAATATTTGAGAAACCCATTTTATAATAAATTATTCTATACGGACAGGGAACACACGGTTTTTCATCAATTTTTATATAATTATGTTTGTTTTATAGAGTTGAAAAAATTAAATAGAGATTTAGATTTAAATTTTATTTCTGTCATTATACATTCATAATTTTCCTAATGAAATTTTTAACTAACCAAAACCATATTTCAGAGTTTAATGGTGGCCCAATTACTTGTTATTAGGCTTGTATGAAAAGAGAAAAATTACCCATGTTTACAATATGTCTATATATATATATATATATATATATATATATATATATATATATATATATATTATAT
>Ga0209489_105287_pt1 | contig 22607 bp, 10 predicted proteins | sample SiratrowhiteBW_FD_187527 | JGI IMG/M metagenome (GOLD analysis project Ga0209489, IMG submission 187527) | Root nodule microbial communities of legume samples collected from California, USA - Siratro white BW (SPAdes) (version 2) | ecosystem: Host-associated > Plants > Roots > Nodule | place...
AGCAATCACAAGTGAATAAAATTCTTCCTGTTGCACGTGGATTAGGGAAACCGAACCACGTTAAATCTTGTGTGTTGCCCGTGTTCCGTTTTTTCTTCTATTCCTTGCAGATTATTTGTGTGTGTTGTTTGTTTAAGACTCATCACCAACTTCGTTTGACTTTTTACAAGTACACTAATTATTATGTCTAGCATTTAAGAGATAATTAATGTGGTTCGTAAATTTGTGGATCCACCATGTGAGAATGCATGCATCATCTATAGTATCAAGAAATTTATGAAGGAATTTATGACTTTCCTTATGGTCCTTTAATGCACATTTATGGAACACTATATATGGTAATTTATATTACAAAGTTATCATGAAATCACTTATGAAAACTCAAAATGTTATTAGCAGTTAATTGGAGTGGGGCTTTAACAAATGGAATAATATTAATTCCATTCCTTGTTTGGAAGCTTCCAAATCGTAATTCATTTTAATAATTTATAAAAAAAAATAAAACATTTTTATTATGCAGATTATCAAGACAAATTTCAATGTTTAGCTTTTCCAAACTTTTTCTTTTCTTCTTTCTCTTATCCTTCAAACTATTTTTTTACAGCAAGCATTGCATGCGATGGCTTCACACGCTTTTCAACGTTAGGTTTTTTTCTCTCTTGTAGAATGTGTTTGAACTCTTCAATGTTTTTAGACGCGTTTATTAATTTTGCAAAAACTATTTGTAACTTCTAGGCAAAATTCTTATACCAGTGTAATTTTGATTTGATATTTTCATATTGGATAAAAAAATTGTGAAATTGTGTAGAAGTTTAATTTAATCGATTTTCTGAGATACTATTTCAGTAATTTTATTTAAAAAAAAAAAAACAAGAATACGTGTTGGGATGAAAACGTGTGGATGCAGAGTTGAATATTTGAAAAACATCTGACTGAGGGTGGAGGTGCACCCTTATTTGTTTGAAAACCTGGAAGTCCAAAGTGTATTTAAATGTAATCAATTATAATTGTAGTTATGGACAATGCTTGTAACGTTACAAATCCATATTTAAGATGAAATGAGATGTTACAATTTTGTTTAATTAAGTTGTTCTTGGTAATACTTCATTTATTGATTTTATGATGGTTTAAATGATATATTAGTTTATTGATTTTATGACGGTTTAAGTGATATATTTTAGTTACAACTGTGATTAAATTTAATTACGTTGTTTTTATTAATACTAACTTTTTGTATGTTGTAGTTTAATGATATATTTGAGTTAGAACTTAATTATTTTATTTAATTATGTTGTCTTTTAGTAATAGTTAATTTATTTATTTTATGATTCAAATGAAATATTTTAAGTTTGTTTTTTTAGTAATAGTTAATTTATTTATTTTAAGGTTGAAATCAAGTATTTTTAGTTAGAACTTAATTATTTTATTTAATTGAGTTGTTTTTTTAGTAATAGTTAATTTATTTATTTTAAGGTTGAAATCAAGTATTTTTAGTTAGAACTTAATTATTTTATTTAATTGAGTTGTTTTTTTAGTAATAGTTAATTTATTTATTTTATGGTTGAAATCAAATACTTTTACTTAGAACTTAATTATTTTATTTAATTATGTTATTTTTAGTAATAGTTAATTTATTTATTTTATGGTTCAAATGAAATAGTTAATTATATTTTTATTCTACGCGTAATTTATTTATTTTTTAAATAAAATACTGAAATCATGTACGAGGAAAACGATTAAATTATTATTAAAATCGTGTTACCCAAACACAATTTTAATATACCCACACGATTGTAGTTATACAATCTATTGAAAATATACTTAAAACATAAGCTTTTAATTAACCACACATTAAAATTAAGTAAAATCGTGTCTCTTCTACACCATTTTATCATTATCTTCGCACAATTTCATTTTCAGATAATTAAAATCAAACAATAGGAACATAATTTTTTTTCTAATGAAATCATGGATTCAATGATTTTATTTTATGTTAAACACAATCAAACAAACTTGAAAAGTTCTAGTGTATCCCTCTTTTAATTATCTAAATATAAGTTTAAGTTTTATATTGAGTAAATATGAAAAAATTGAACATTATATAAAAAAAGAAGACACACAAATTCATTATCTTAAGATTTTGAGATTACAAATAATGTCAATTATTTGTGTAAGTCTAATTCATATTTCATTGATGTTAAAGATTTTTTCAATATTTGTCCCTTCATATTTATCGAATAATGGTATCAAACCTCATTATTTTAATGAGAAATATATATATATATATATATATATATATATATATATATATATATATATATATATATATGTATGTTGTGACGATGTTAACCTCAAATAATTTTATTTTAAAAAATAATTTTCTTTTCATAAATTCAGAAAAAAAATATTATTAAAATAGAATATTATAATTTTATAAATTAAAACAAAATTTATTCTGAAATATTAAAATAATATCATATAAAGAAACTAAAAAACTAAATAAAAATCTCATATAATAAACCATAAAATAAAAATAATCTGGTAAAAAGTGCCATGACGATGAGTATTGAATAAATTACAAACAGTGAAACCAATAAAACCAAGTAGACTTGGGACCTTCCTTCTTTCTAATAAACTTACTTTTATAATGTTATTATTTAAAAAATTATAAACAATCGTAATTTATAATAAGAATTTATTAACGTTTTTAATTAAATTGACGATTAAAAATTATTTACTAACCTTGTTAATAGATCAAATTAGAAATATTATATATGATTCACAACTTAAATTTTGTTAATAGATATTTTATTTTCCTATCTACTTATTTTTTGTTCTTTTCTATTATTGTCTTTGTTCTTGTTAGTGTGAATTTCACTGTATTAGAGATAATATGAGAAAGTTGAGTTACTAAGTCTCATCTACCGATGTCAAGGCATTTTGAGAAGCATGTATGTTTATGAATAATAATTTATTTAATATGATATGTAATTTATTTCTTTCATTAATATGTTTAGTTCATTTGGAGTTTTTATGATGATACTGTTGATTATGGGAACCATGCTTCACTTTTATACAAGGGTCGATTTTCAACTGGTTTGAGTCAAATAAAATATATGTAATTTAAAAATATATTAGATATGTCTTTAAAATGTTACATCATCTAATATATATAATTGACATAGAATAGATATTTTGAAAATAGTGATATTGTCACTGATATAAAAATATTTTCAAAGATAAAACTAGTCCACTGCTTCATCTGAAAACCAGTATTTTTCACTAATCCTTTTTGTAGGATTTGAGTAACTACAAAGCTAGCAATGACATCAATTGTTGTTCAACTTCTTCCCAGTTCTTAACTTTGGTCACAAGGGGATGCTGATCAGCAGAATCAGTCTTGGACCAAGGGTATGAGTTTTCATAATCAAAGAGTAGGACTCCAATTCCTGCTTCAGCACACTCTATGGCATATCTCGGGTTATCATCGATGAGAATATTGGCATTTAAAGACCTACAAGTATACAAGGAATCTATCAAACAACAAATCATAGCAACTTTTTTTTTATCTTACTGTCAAGAGAATTGGTCAAAATCTTGGCAATGGAACAATGATTTTGTGCTAAAGCAAACAGGATTAGGTTGCATACCTACAAATCTCTGACTTTGGTCTGGACACCCCATCAAGAGCAAAGTGGTTTCCAAAGTGAATATCTTGAAAAAGTCCTGGAAAATGCTTCTCTATCCACTCAATTGTGTGATCCTTGATCACATTTTGCCGGGATCTGATCATAAAATACACAAATGGCTGTTAGTTCATGCTGGCCAGATTCTGCTACAGGCTGATGTAAAATCAATACCAACATCATACGTTACAACTGATAGGTTACAAAATCTTGATAACTTCTGCAAGGCCGTCTGAGCACCTGGGATAGTTTGGATCCCTGACTTGAAGTATGATGTCTCAAAAAATTCATGGACACGAGTATTTGCTGCACAACATGCAGGAACTCGGCACAAAGCATAAGAATATGAATATAAATGGACTTCATAAAGCTATTGAATTGTTTCACTCTTAACCTAATCAAATGTTTAGGTATAAGAATGTGAGTATCATACAATCCTGGATATTGAAACATCATTTAACCAGTGAGATGAAACAGATGATGGCTTCAATAGTGGGGAACACAGGAAAGCATTCAGTAATTTTATGTAGTAATTCTGCAGAATATTTTTCTGAGGAGCTGAGGCTCTGGCTGTAGCCATTAGAACACAATAAACACTAAGGCTCTATCTCCCATTTTTTCCATGATAGGGTTCACCTCTATTACATTGATATGCAAAAGCGATTCAAATTTGACAATTGTTTGGTCGACAACTAAACTCGGTTTAAGAACTGTATTCACAATAGACCTGTTCTCTTGAAAGAGGTCAAATTTCAAAACACAACATAGTTCCTTCAATCAGAGAGCAAGGTGAAAATGAAATGAGAAATAAAGCAATTCAAATCTAATTATCCCACAGATTTTCATAAGAAAAGGAGTGGAGCAGAGAAGAATAATTCACAATTTCAAACCATGCAATATCCATGTGACTGATAGATATGCAATTACCTTCGTCGCGTGAACAATTCCATATCTGTATCAGAAATGAAAGATGCATCAGACTCGCATACAAACATACTCATTCAAAACAATACAACGGAATAAATGAATAGAAGCACGGATTATCTTTTCATCAGTGAAATTTTAATTCCCAACAATAGCATCAGACTCACATACAGACATGCTCATTCATGCAATTCAATGGATTAAATGAGTAATTAAAAGCACACAATATCTTTTCATCAGTTAAATTTTCATTCATACAAATAAGGCGGTAGAAGGCAGATATATGCGTAGAGTAAGGTGCAGACCAAGGCAAGACAAGATAAAAGTACTCAAAAGAAAAAGGACAAAAGCTCTACAAACGAAAGAAACCCATCATAGAACAGAATTAAAACTTAGCACTACAAATGGAAACATGTTTTCAGTAATGTTAACAGAAATGCATGTTTCCATTCATCCAAGCAGTTATCTATAGTTATATATCTAATCATTATTAAAATTGTGAATCATTATGGTAATATTTGAAACTTGAATCATAAATTGTATCAAATATTCAAAAACACTGGAAAAATAGCTTGAAATATATCACATAAATAATCAGTTATTCAATATAATAATTGTGAAGGTAAGACCCACAAATAATGTGTACATCTAAACAATATTCAAGCCAATGTGGATTTATTTCTCTGGCCCTGGCTGGATCTTGTACAATGAATCAATTCACTAAATCCGTAATACAAATATGACTAAACCAAGCAGTAAATGGCAGAATTTCACTAATAATACTTCATCACTTTCCTAGAGTTTGGAAGACACGCTAGAACTGGACCAAACATACCAAATGGGTTTGTTCTATGTTCAGTGTACTTCAAAAAGAAACTAGAATAGGAAATGAGGTTAAAATTAAGTACTACAAGGTGTGGAACCAAGGAAAGCAGAACCGAACAGAACCGAACAGAACATAACATCTGTTTGCATGCAAAACAAGAGGAGAATTCTCCACAGGTACTGTGAAGGCAGAATGAAGAGCAGATAAGAACATGTAATGCACTGAAAATTCCCACACCCTGAAAAGAAACTTGGGAGAACTACATGACAAAAACCAGCCATTGCAGTAGGAAAGCCAATGCTTTTATAAATCCCACACTAGAATCCCATACTTCCAATGTGAGGCTCAAGTCCTACACCTTGATCTAAGATTACAGTTCTTCTATAGAGGATTAGTTAATAAGGGGCAAAATGAGCCTTTGAAAGATAATGCAAATTATAATAATATTGTAAATACAAAATTTGTACATTCCAAATTTCCAATTACTTGTCATTAAAGAATAGAATTACTGAAATGGCTACGAGGTGTACCTTGAAGAACTCATACACACGATACTCAGAAACTGAATGATTTGAAGAGTATCGATCTGCTATGAACTCGTTCAGAGCTGACACAAAGTTTCCTAATACTGCGTATATAAAAATGCAAATATAAAAGGTACATATTAGCGGAAAATCAAAAGTCGATAATGATAGAGTAAAGTTTGCATTGCCAAGAACGTTATATGTTGACATATCTAAGAAAAAGAAATAAATTGATAAAAAGCTTTAACTCAAACATTGACCAAATAAATTAAGGAAAAAAATATACGTAACATGCACCAAACTTGTATTTGACAGTATCAAGCACCCAGAGAAAGGATATTTGTCTTAGTTTCTTAATCATTTAATATTGTTTAAGAAACATACTAAAATATAAAATGAAAGGAAATGTAGTATAGATCCAGACTAAAAATAAATGAAACTGGAACAGGATAACGATTCAGTCCAGATTCTTAGCAGAAAATTATAATACAAAATAGTTAAACTAAGCCTGATAAGATATCACATAAGACAAAAAGATGGGGAGCACATGCATAAAGACACACCTTCATCAACATCAACAGCAACAACAAGTTTCTGGAGTAAGTGTTGATCAGCGAAACAAAAGGGTTTGGAGGGACTTCCACCCAAAGACCTATCTTCAACAGAAATACCTTTCTGAAAATCACCTAACAAGGGTGGATGAGGAAGGCAAGCAAAACCATAAAGATTTTTCTTTTCCTTCACGAAAACCCTATTAGAATTATCACCAGCATTGGCATCAGAACAGGCTCTAAAAGTGAATCTAAGTCTTCTGTCAGCCTCAGAGAAAGAAATAGAAGGGTAATGGAAAAGGGCCCTATTTAAATGGGAACAAGGTTCATAGCCTAACAAATGAGCCATGAGAAGAAGAATATTATAGCAATGCAGAAAAAGGGAAGAGCTTGCTGATTTAAATAGAAGGACACCATAATCTTAGTAAAAAGAGTAATATTCCCTTGCAAAAAGCCAATGCCTTTTGACTTGCCAATCAATACAAAAATTTAACTATGCATCAAGGAACAAACTTTCATTGGACACTCTCGTTCGGCAACAAAAGGGTCTCTTCCTAATCGACTTCAGACAATAAAAAAACAAAACTTGGCACACCCCAGGTTCAAAACCAAACAGAATTGATATAAAACCTTCGAAAAGAATGGCTTAGCACAAGAGGAATTTCTAGAAGATGCTCCAAGGATCAAAACAGAATATGCATTAAATTAAAACAGAACTATAAGGAATGAAAATGGTAGGAAGTGCTCGGATCTTGACTCTCAACTCCCCTCTTTTTTCTCTCCAATGCTATATACGGGATCAAGGCGGCACATATAGACACAAATCCTTCTTCCTTTTAAATGAATAATAATAATTAATCGTTGTAAAAGGAAAAAAGGAAAATAAATAAATAAAATTGGGGAAACCAGGCTTCATTTTCAGTTTTCTTTCCTTTTATTTGCCAACGACAAAGACTGATTGATGACGTAACTGTTTACGAAAACTTTCCACTATGAGTAATAATTATGAACTTAATCAGTGCAAAAGGAGGTTCGAATCTTATTTGGTATAACGAGTTCAAATCTTATTAGGAGTTGAGTTTGATTTTCGATATTGACTAGGATTTTTTTTTGGTTAAAAAATAGTTGTGTATAATCAAATAGATTATTCGATGAATTATTTTATATATGAAGGATCATACATATATTCTAAATTTGTTGTATATAATGATTTTTTTTTTCAAAATGGAAGAGGGTTGGGTGATTTGGTTGAGAAGTTATGGCAAGAAATAGGAAAAAAAAAAAAAGGGAATGAGACTCAACATCAACAGAAATTATTAATTTGAAGAATATTCTCTTTATTCTTTTATTTGAAAATCTTAAGATCATATTAATTATAACTTTAAGCATTTTGTAATTTTTAAATAATTTACATATCTATTTATTATATAAATATAAAACAAAAATAATAGAATTATTTTATTATAATGAAAAAGGTTATTATATTTTTCAATTTTAATAAAAAAAATCTTAAAATAGATATAATAAGTCTTAAATTATCATATATATATATATATATATATATATATATATATATTAACGTAATATGTGCCACTGAAAGTGCGAAGCCGAAGTGGATACATACTAGAAAGGTAAAGCGGTGGGTGGCTAAGCTGATGGATGCACATCAAAAGTACGTCCCACCAATCAGAAATAAAATTTTAAATTAATTTTCAATATATAAGACGAGTATTTTTATTTTAATGCATTACAATAATTCTTATTCTGCTTTTTTTTTTTATCAGAAGTTATATATTTAGCATTTTTTTGGTATGAAATGATAAAAATGTAGTTAACAAAAAAAATTTAACCATCTACAGTTAAACTACAGAATTTACACAAATTTTGAGAACTAATCTAGATTTTTTAGAAACCCTCATTTTAGTTATTATTTTGATTAATTTAATATTTAATTGTAGAAATCAAATAATATGTAAACAAAAAAGGAAGATTCAAAACAAGCCAAAATGTGATGTTGGAAATGACAAAAACGTGTAAAATGCTAAACCAACTCTATCACCAACAAAGTCCTCTTTAATGAAACAAAATTTTTGTTTCCTTCCTTATAAACATGGATAGTTATAAAAAAATAAACAGTTGAGTGATCCACTTCTCATTCTCCTAAGGTACAAGGTATATATCCTTAAAAGTTTTACCACCAACTTGTTTCTCACTTCTATCAAAATATTTAACCAGCTCTATCTTTGGCTATTTCCACAACATTTATAGCAACATAAAGTTCAGTTAGAAGCCAAATTTTACACCTTTCATCCTCACCTTTGTCTCCTCCACCTTCCTTCTTCCTTCCTTCACATTTTGCAATCCACTTCAATCTCATTCTATTATATGCTTACTTTATTGGTGGGAAGTTTATAAAATTGGTGTAACTTTTAATTTATAAAAGTAGATAAATCTTAAAAATCATCTATATAGATAGGTCATATTTGAAAACATGACTTCATAACAAATATCCAATTTTTTTAATTGTACTGAAATTATGTTTCCTAAAATGACTTTCATTCTTTTTTATTAAAGTTGTGCTTTTCATCACAATTTTTTTTTCTTTCTTCTGAAATTGAGTTTTCAATTAAAAGAAATAAAATTTCAATAAAAAAGACTATAATCTTGGTTCATTAAAAAAAAACTTATTTAGTTAAATACAACCTTTTTTTATTACGAAAATGTGCTTTAACTTATCTATTTGTGTAACATTTTTTAAAATTTATCTATTCGATAAATTATGAAAAATATTACTCCAAATTCATAAAGTTTACTAAATTGATACATAAATTCATATAATTTTTTTGGTGAGGATCTCCTTGCCAGCCAACATTTTCTGAGATTATTTTAACTTGTCGTCAATTATATATTCAGAGTACATAGTTATGAATTAATAGATTAACAAAGGATTCAAAAAGATTATTCAAAACCATTACTAGAAAACAACAAGAGAAGAAGTAGTTACTAGTTCGAAGATAAAGCTGATATAAGAGAAAGATGCGAGTGATAACATAAAACTGTCTAAATTTAGTATAATTATCTCTTTCACCTTATTTCCAATTTCAGTTCAGTTAATCCATTAGTATGGTTTGGTTGGACTCACAAATGAATATAGATAGCAGATGTTGCTTATTAACAGCTTGATCAATATAAAAATAGTTAATAGCTTATTTAAAAGTAATTTATTTTAAGAATTTTTAACTTATAAACTATAAATAGCTTTTAACACACAACAACCAAACAAAGCATGTCAAATTCCAACTTCCTTCACTATTTACTAAATTCTTTTACCTTTTTGCTAAAATATAGCAGAAAAGTATTTTCTAATATAGTAGATCATTCCCTTCAAAATGCTTTTGAAACTTTGTTCAAATTAACATGTTATTTTCAAAAACCATGAGTGAGTATCAATGACTGCCACCATAAAATCATGCCTCGAACTGCAGCTGCCACACAGATTCTCCTTCGTTCACGTTTCTTTTAGAAAAAACTCTTTTGCTAGCCACTGAACCAACCCTTTTTCTTTTTCTTTTTCTTTTAAGGAAGTTACTTCCTGCACCCCCGCTTTGAGCCTGTACCCCCATTTTAAACCTGAACCCCACAATTGAGCGAAATGATCAAATTGCCCCACTCACCTATATTTCATTGTTCCCTACCACTGCTGTCGTCATCATTTTCGTTGTCACTGCATCATCACTACCATAAAAGAAGAAGAAGCGAAAGAGAACTTTGCAAAAAAAAATCTTGTTTTGGAAAACTCTTTTTAAAACACATGTAATGTGTTTAAAAAAATTTATTCCGGAAAATCCATTCTGAAAAAGATATTCCGAAAAGTATTATATACATTTCAGAAAATCTATTCTAGAAATGAAAAACTTGTCTTGAAAAATAGTTCATATGTTTTGAAAATCTTATTATATTTCAGAAAATATATTCTGAAATGTATTTTATATATTCTAGAAGTGTAATCTTTTAGAATAAATAATCCAGAATCCACTTTAAAGAAGAATAAGATAATCATTTTAAAAATTGCGAAAATGCAAGTTCAATTGAGGAGTACTGGAAGCAATTGTCTTCTTTTAATTTGAAGTGATTTTTATGAAATTAATAGTGGACTTTATTTGGGCCTAAGCACTTCCTGGGCAGCGACTAAACCCAAATTCTGGCTTTTGGATCGTCGTGCCTGTTATTTTATTTTTCAAATGTTTCTCCTCCACTAGTTTTGCTTTTTTATAAGTATTAGCCACTAGCATTAGACTTGGCTTAGGTAGATTTGATTAATATCAAATAATAATAACAGTTTATATAAGGATTAAAAGTGGTAAAGGTATAAAAGCTTTTGGGTACGAAGTTGGTATTCGACATAGTTTTAATTATTTTTTATAATGACTTGTTTTTTTCTCTTTAAAAGTTATTTTTGTTGTTGTTTTTTTGAAGTTAAAAAATTGAGATGAATATCACAGTTATTACATACTTGTTAACAGTTTCCACTTACAAATTCTTTCTCTTTATCACTTTGATTTAGGTAATGTATAAGTTTTTTTTTTTTTATGTTTTTAACTTTTTATAAAATTTATAAAAGACTTCAAAAGATTCAAATTTATGACTTAAACACAAGCTATACTCATCTAATATAGTTGTCTAGTATGATTAAATTATATATTTACTATTAATAAACGTAGTTAACGTTAGACTCAACAAATTTATATGTATAATTTAAGGAATTTTTTCTTTTTATTAGAAATTATGTTTATATTTTGAAAAGATATTTTAATTGCTTACCTTTTATACATGTTTCATGAAGAAGATTGTTTTCTAATGACAACATAATCACCTTTTTATTACATTGTCTTTCTTTCTGATCTCATCAATTTTGACAATTTTGATTTCCTAGCTTTTCAAAAGTATTGAAATATAACTTTTCATACATCATATTTTATAAGCGTCCATTATCCATCTATCATGATAAGACTCTTCTTATTTTTAAGCAAATCTATAATAGAAATACCTAAATGATCTTGCATAATTTTTGTTGGCATTCGAGGCATGTAAGCTCCTCATTTAACCAATATATTGAGATTCCTTATGAACAGAAGATATAGCAAATATATCAAGTGTAATGTCATTTTTTACAGTCACGTATAAGAGAGAGAGAGAGAGGAGAGAGAAAAAGGAATTTTTTTTTTTTATATTGTAATCAATATGTAGATATCCTAGATTTAAATCTAAGGGTGGTGTTTGGAGAATTAAAGAAAAAGTTTTATGATGAATTTGACTTTTGATACACGATTGGAAGACCAACTAATGTGTGTGTTACAAGATAATATGAACATTTGTGTCTGGTTAACAAAGGACATGTATTAAAACATGAGAAATTTGAGGAAGCGAAAAGAAAAAATAGTGACAAAATAAGTTAAACAATTGGTGAAGCCAATATTCGATGTAGTTTGAAGAAATGATTATGGTTAAAAAGTTAAAAAAGAGATGAAGAATGGTTACTTATTTTACATATGTGAATAAAGTATGTTTCAAGAATTCGTATCTTTTGCCATTAAGATGATTTTTATAGTAGAAATTGTCAAATTATACTACTAGTATTATTATCTGATTTGAAAATGTAAAAGTAATATTTTTCAAAGAGAATATGAGGAAAAATTCTACAAGACATGATATGTGGAACCTCATATTTGTGAATGACAAGGTAATTAATGTAATCATATCATATTTAACAGGAGAAACAATAATACAATAACTAACAATATTAAAGTATACAACTAAAATATTTTTTTCAAATTTGCAAAAATCTACAAGGAGCAACAATGATTAAAAAATGACAACAACCTTCTCAAAAGAGACTGTTATTTTTAATGTAGAAAAACTTTCTCATTGTGAAAATTAAAAACACATACATACAAGACTGTTTATAAAATCGTATTAACATCAGATATGAATAGAAGAAAGTTAGATTAAATATATAAACAAGTTCTTACAAATACATTAAAGCAATAACACTTCCAAAGTTTGGAAAACAAATAAAGGAAAACCTAAAATAAAATAATAATGAAATTTATTTCTCCAATAAAAACCTTCTAACTTCTAATAGAAAATTTATGATGCATAATAGTCAATTTTTTAGCCTAATCCAATTATAAATAATTTAATTATTGTAATTTTACTAAACCTACTTGATGAATATGCCGACTAGTCTTTCCTTTTTTTTTCTTTAAAAACTTCAAAATTTAATTGTCTCTCTTTATTTAGAAAATTCTTTTTAAGTAAGATAAAATGGACTTAGAAAAGTTTGAGTCTTTTAAATACATAATTAAAAGCTCAACCCAATAACATTATTATTTTTAAAATAATCAATAAATATCACTTGAAGTAAGTTATATATATTAAAAAAATGTACTTATTAAATAATTTTTATGGAAAATACCACTGAATTACGTGTCCGGGAGTAGATAGTTTAATATAAAACTTATTTTTCCTAACTATCTTGCTAAATCAAAATATAACAGTAATAAATATTTTATTATTTTTTGTATAATAAAAAAATCTTATTTTTCTTAACTTAATCACTCCGACATATGGTTTTATTTTTATTTTACTAAAGAATTGTGGGTAATGCAACATGGTTTTATCAATTACGGTGGGTAGTGGATAATTAGAACTTGCATCTTATTTTCGTGTCAACGTTCTCCACTCTTATAATATATACTTCACTAAGCCAATGATTAGTCACAATCAATTTCAACCAAAATTTGTAGGATATGGTGATAAAATAATTAAATTTTGTTGAATGCTTTTATAAAATCTATTTAATAATAATAATACTACTAATATGTAAATTAAATTCTTAAAAATACTGATTAATGGATAACGAATACATTTATTGAACAGCATATTTTTTCAAAAAAAATATACGAAGTTATTGAAATTTTCTTTTTACAAAAAGTCACGAGAAAAGAAACGCCTCCAATAGTCGTCAATAGGTTACAAATGATTATTTTACATGTTCCAACAATAATTTATCTATTCAACCACCACCTCAATTGAAGAGGAGAAAAAAAATCTGAAGATAGAATAAATAATTATTATACATGTTTAATCATAACTACCCAATTGTCCACCAAATAATATTTAATTCAATAGAAAGGCAAGTAATTTAAACATGTGTAAACAACAAATTAAGAATACCCTTAAAAAAATTAGGTACATGTTTACTTTTGCCCGTGATAAACTTAAATATAAATGTACGATCACGTTGAAGTCCAAATTATTCTAAATAATAAGTATTTATTTATAATATAAGATTTTGAATATCAAATGAAAGGCAAATTAGATGAAGGAGATGAAACCATGGTTGAACTGAAAGGTCAGAGTAGGAATTTGCCGTGGGCCTGCAGCCATGTGATCGCCTTGTGAGAGACGCAAAAGAGATGAGACAGATGAAGTAACCAAATAAAAAAAGAAAAAAAAAAAGCACAAAAAACACATGTTTCATTAAAAAGTCGGCAACATCAATGGTTGGTCACGCCGTAGGTTACAGGAATCCACATCGCTTTTCTCGACGCGTTGAAAGTTCCCAGACACGCTTCCCCAAATATTCATTCTGTTTCTTTTCTCTTCTCTTCCTCCTTCGCAGTTCCTTCCTCCGTCCTTCTGATCTCTAGTTTTCCGCCAACAATGGGTGGCTCTGTCACTGTCAAGTCCGAGGTTTCCCTTCTAGAATCTTCTCCTTCTCCTGTGGAGAAACCTGATGGAGTTTGTTCCAACATGGAGGAACACCACCTGGTCCAACCCAATATCAATGACTCCTCACCCAACAAGTACGTGATCATAACTCTTCTGTCTCGCTTTCTATGGATAAACACACGCTCTCTTCTCACAAAGTTCCTTCCTTTTTTGTTTTTTTATTCGTTTATTGTATTTTTGCAATTGCCCTTTTGATCTTGGCCAATTTTTGTGGATGCTGATATGCCATGGGTGAAGAATTAAAGAGGGGTTTTGTTTGCGTTAGTTAAATGGGTTCCGTATGTGTGAGGTGGGATAGAGGACCCATATGCTTTTAGGTTTTGTGTTGTCATTTTATAGATGAAAATAAAAGAAAAATTGGAGTATTTTGTGTTGACTGAAAAGGGGTAGGTGCTGGAGATATGTATGGTTGGAAAAGTAACGGTAGGGGGTTTCGATTGTACTTGCAGCTTGAAACCCTACCTTAGGTTTTCTGATGAATTGAGAGAACTTTTTAATTGGACCCATCTTCTGGATTGGGTGAATTATGTGTGCTAATAAAGCTTTGGGGGTTTCATTTGGGTGATTATTTCTTTTTCCTTTGCAAGAATGAAATTCTGGGAAGTAGAAGAGGGAATATTTTCTTGGGCATAACATAACAACCTAAGTTATCTGTTAGGTGGAATCTGCTGTGTGAATCAATTTGTACTGTTTGACTATCAAAAAAATAATTTTTCATGAAAGAATTTGACATTTGATCATGTTTAATGTTTTCTCTTCAAGTTTTGTTTGATCTACATTACTCATTGGAATTTGGAACCTCTGTTCATCCTCTCTCTCACGGAATCAAACCACCCACCTGAAGCAAGTTTCTGTCTTCTCTCCTAAGCTGAAGCTGTTCCATTTTTCTGTCGGATGTATTCATTGCTAGAATCCTAGTCTTATCCTTTTTTGTTATTCACTCATTTAGCTTAATGCTGGTATATTCGCTGCACGTGTTATCATCATTTTTTGTGCTCTAGGTGGAAAATTTTGACTAACACTCGCACTGTAGAGTGTTGTTGTTTTCTTCAACTGTCTTGTGGAAGTTTTGCTTTGACTTTTGATAGGTACTTTATTATCATGAACTAAACCTGAAACATTTCTTCATTTAATCCGTCTCTGGCTTCAATTATTGACGTCTCAATCAATCACCCAATCACTTTGAAAGTAGACCTAAAATACCTGATTATGGAACTTTTTGTATTATATGATTTATGATCTTCAATTTTCTCCACAGAACAACCCACCCCGTGTACTTTTGAACTTGCATCCCAATTTGAGCCAGTCTTGTCTTACTCTTGTTTAATTAATAACCCTTTTCAAAGCATCTTTGCATCTCAAGTATACAATTTCCTCTTTCTCAGCTTCTCTCAAGCATAAAATTTCTCAGCATCTTTTTGTAGCTTTTTCCCCTAATTTTGGGAATGAACATAAAAGTTATGCCGTATTTGAAATTATCCTAAATTATATCCTAAAAACATTCTAATGAATCTGGAAAACACTAACCAAATGTCTTCTTATTTCTAAGGATATGAGTTGGGGCTATTTTATTGTTCACCAGGGACTCATTTTGAAGTCAATGCCTTTGGTTTACTCTAGATTAAAAAACTTCTGTGGATCTATTTTCTGACATGGATAATGGATGGATTCATTTGGAAAGGGAGAATTCTACTTAAGATGAAATTAAATTCAGAATTTTCTTAATCTACATCTTTGACTTAATGCCTTTTCAATTTACTATTTGAGGGTCTTTTGCATGACAAATATGATGCATCACCTTCCCTGTCAAATTGAATACAAAATAGAAATTCATATTCTATATTCACCTAAACATATAGCAAACCTCAACTGTTTCAATATAAAATATCCTAGTAAGCAATTGGCATTTAACCTCTATCACTAGATAATCTAAAGATATGTGCCCCAAGTCATCTCCCTGTTTCTTCTTGTGTTTTAGTCACACATTGTCTCCCAGCAGAATACCCTTTTGGTTTGGATAAACTTAAAGCATAGTAAAACTTTCAATACTTTAATCGAGGAAATTCATGTGCACCCATACATTCTGTTTAGGTGCAATTGCAAGGCTTTTATGTGCATCACAGTTTCTTAACAGTGATTGTACTAAGGCCTATTGACTATTATGGCTAGGCAATTGAACCCAAAGTCAATGGCTTCCTAGCTACCTGCAATGTTGTTAAGCAACAATTATTAAGACACCTATTTAAGTTAGTATTTGGATCAGCCTATTTTGTGAGAAAGAGACTTTTTTGTTTTGGTAGCTTCTTGAAGGAGCTTTTAGAAAAACGACCATTTCCGTTGAAAAAACTGAAACAAGCATGCACTGATACTAATCTGTGTGGAGTTCTACTTAAAAGTAATTCTTGACACATCCCTTAATAATACAAAAAGCATATCACCTAAAGTATAAGAAAAAAAAAATAGGATTAAAGTATCGATGATTCTAGAAAGTCCAATTTACAATTTCCATCGATTTCAGTCTAACTAATTGGTTTACATGTGTGTTTGTTTTTGGTCGCATATTTATTTTTTATTATTTCTCTTTTAGGTCAGTGCCTGCATCTGGACTTAATGCGGTGATTCCTAGTACAAACCAGCTTACCATCTTCTACAATGGGAGTGTTTGTGTCTATGACGGAATCCCTGCAGAAAAGGTATGCCTTTGCTGCACTTTTACATCACAAATGAATTTTGTAGCTGCTGTGCTTCCAATCCAGTCTCTAACTTTGCATGTTATGATGCAATCCTAATCATCGTTTTATATACTAACAGGTGCATGAAATAATGCTTATTGCTGCTGCTGCTGCCAAGTCTACTGAAATGAAGAAGATTGAGACCCAATCTACCCTCATTTCACCTGTTCCCACAAGGCCTTCTTCTCCACATGGAATCACTAACAACATTGCTGCCTCACAGAATAATTCCATCTGCAGGCTGCAAGGTGATAATTTTCCCCTTTTAATGCTAGATTTAGAGATGGTAGTCTTAAATAATTGTCTTTTTATAATTTACCATATAACAGTTGCATTGTCTTCTATTTTAATGTGACAAACATTCAAATCTCTTGTGGCTTTTGTATCATCTTTCTTTAGAATTTCCAATAGCACGCAGGCATTCACTTCAAAGGTTTCTTGAGAAGCGACGAGATAGGTACTATCTACCCGCCATATTTAATGGGGGTATCTAATAATTGTTCAGTTTAGAGACTCCTATATTATTTATGGTCTTATTTGTATCATTTTTTTGGTTAAAGGCTGGGTAGCAAAGCTCCTTATCCTTCCTCATCAACCACTAAAGTGGGTGATAACATAGAGAACAACTTCTGTGCTGACAATGCACCAGAACTGATTCAAGGAGAAGAATTTCATCCAACTGTCTCTGCCTCTTGAACATCACTAGTGTTTGTTCTATGTTATGTCCTGTGATAGAGTGGAAGACCATGAATTCGCATGTAGATTCACAGAAACTGATATAATTATATTGTTAGGTTCTGAAGTCTATAAATATATTTTATATGTGACATAGCTATGTAACATGGCTATTGAACGTGAAATGGTGTAACAGTGTGACTTGAAAGTTGCGTGTATCTGTGCACGTTTAGGAAGTATGCTGTGTGTTCTGATCACCCTATATGAAACTGTTTATCATGTATTTGATTATGTGGACAAGTGATTATGTATTATGTTGATGTTCCTACTTCTGTTCTTATGACATCTCTTAGCTTTTAATCCTTCATGTTTGTTCCTTGTGGAAAAGAATTGTAATTCAGTGGAAAATTTCTTTAAGTAGCTAGATGGATTTGATGGTTCTTGAACTTTTTGATGTCATACTATCTTTGTAAGACAAAGAATCACCTAAAACTATTTATGAGCGTGGTAGTATAGATATTTGAAAATTTCTATACGGCAGAGTAGGATAATATATTTTTGAAGTTACAATTGTGCATAAATGAGAATGTGAAAAATAAAAGTTCTGATAAATGTAAGATTTCAGATTTTAGGGAGACAAAACTAGAAAAGTAACAAAAGTTTCGCACGAAAGTAAAGTGTTATCCAAAATTGGTACGAGAAAATCTAAATGTACATAAGATTTTAGTCACAAACTTTTAAATTACTTCTTTCAAGGATAAAACTACAATAACTTTGATTAAAAATAAATTATCAGGATAAAAACAAAACAGAATAAATGAGTGAAATGTAGAGAAAAGAGTTGAAAGGAAAAATAAAGAAAAAAGAAAATTGATCAATTCATACAACTTGAGCCGTTAAGATAGTGCATTCACTTCTATTTGAACTTTGATTCACCTAAAAGCACTATTGTACTCTTAATAAAATTTAGGAAGACAAATTTTTAACATTTTGGGAAACACTTGTTTATTCAAATCAAGTCAAGGGTCTGCCGTTACATTTAAGTCAAAATCCATATTTTCTTTATGTTCATCTACCACCACATTGCAGTTGAAACTTTGAGCAACTCAAGTATAACTTTTTTGGGAGCATGTATAGCCAACATCTTCTACGCTATTCAGGAAGTCTTCAACTACCTCCAGATAGTTTCTGCTATCTTTGAAGCATTATCATCCTCTATTCCAAGTTTCATAGAATTTTTGGTTCTTATCACAACATGTTTGAAAAAAATGGCTTCACTATTGTATTAGTAATTGCAAAGGCCAAACACCAATGAAAAAACTCAAACATAAAAAAACTTCTTGTCATAAATATTTACCTTTGAATTAAAACAAATTCATTTATCAGTGTGAATTTAGGTGAGAGTTTTTAGTAAACAAATTAAATAATTAAAATTTAAAGTCGGTGCAAAGATATAATTGGTATAAAAAGGAACAAATCTTTGTAAAAATTGTGACAGATGAAAATAAATGGAGGAAGTATGATTTATACAAAATGTTCAGTGAATTTTGCATAACTTTAAGTGTTTCAGTGTGCAAGTTCACATGAATTGTAAGATTGTCCTGTCCATAATTTTTACGATTGTCTAATTACACGAGATATAATTTTTAATACACAAAATAACTACGGTTTCATTTGAACAAGGTAGATCCAGTCACTGTCAATTCAAAATTCATTTAATTGAGGAATCTGTAACAGTTTAGTTTATTTTTATTTCTTTTTGACTGCAATTTCCTGTTTCCATGATTATGCTAGAGGTAAAAGAGTTTTTACCAAGTTTAGTCACCTTCCAAAAGTATGAGTTAAGAATATAATTAAATAATGCATTTTGAGCATCTCTCATAATCTAATTAATATGCCCTGGCTGACAGCCTAATTGCAAGTTATATACAGCAAAGCCAATGACCGAGTCTTGTGAAACATCATACCAGCCATAAAACAGGATATGGTCATAACATGACCTTATATTGCCAATCCAAGGATGATGAACTTGTCAAGGGAAGTATAGCTGATGGGGTTGAATATGGCTGGAGGTGTTCAGCTGTATTATTTTGATGGATGCAGCATGCAATGTGATGTTGGATGTGAAGAGTAAGTAATAAACCAAGGCACTTAAGCAGAAATTGACAAAATGGGTACTGACACTGGCTAAACCTAGTTATCTCCAGAAATTCAGATTACATGTCGTCTTTAACAGTGTACTTGTAGCTTGAAATGAGTCTCTTTCCAGTTTCCTGCTTTGACTTTTTATAAATACATTGTTGCTTTCTGTTAGCTTCTAAATATCACATGTTGGTTCAAAACTTTTATGCTTGTAAGAGTTGAACACTATATAATCGTTGTCAACATTTCTAGGGTGACTAGAGGTAACAGTCTTCAACTAAAAAGAAAATGATGAATTAATAAGAGCCATTGGATCATATCGAAGTAGCTGGAAATGAGGAAAATGTCATTGTAAAGAATTGTTGAAACCTCGGGTTACAAATTAAAGCATGAAATACAAAGGACAGAGACTACTTAATTTAGAAATCTAGGCCATGTTCACGAGCTGCATCAGCAAGTGCTTGAACACGGCCATGGTATGGGTATCCCCCTCGATCAAAGGCCACTTTTGTGATCCCCTTCTCCAAACAGGACTTTGCAATGATCTCACCTATCCTCTTTGCTACTTCCTGAAACCAAAAAATTCAAAAGATCAGGATCACCATTATAGAGGAAAAAAAAAAGGATTTGGCAATAAAACCTTTTAATCAAAGGAGAGAGAAAAAAAGATATGGCAAGAAAACTCTTCAACCAAAGGTGACGAGGGCATTGATTACAACCATTGAAAACAATGTCCTTATGCGATAGAGTTAGACACTCTAAAAGTAAAATGAAAGGAATCGGAATAATACAACTCTAATTACCCAACTAATGCAAACATTGACAGTAGAACCTGCAACTGCAACTGATGTAGCTGACTTACAATGATTATTACAAAAACACATGCATACTTATACTCAAGAATCCAAGGATTCTTTCTTCTTCATGTTATTTTTGTTTCCCTCAGTATCACCTTATTGGCAAGAGGAATATCTTCTGGAATATGGCCACACACTGAAGTTGGAGTCTTACCATAGTATTTTTTAACGGTACAGTTTCTACAATGCCACATTTGAAATTTATATCTAAGATCTTTGTAGCAAAAATTAAAAGATATTCCATCCAGTTTATTGACAAACAGAGAGAAAGAAAATTAGGACAGTTGCAATGACTTATGACAACATGAAGTCAAGCGTAATACATCATTCATTGAGATCCTAGCCATTGCCACGTGAATGTGAGGGCAGTGAACAAGATCTTTCAAACTGCATATGGTTTCTTCTTATGACTAGAGTTGCTAATTACAAACATATTTTCCACAAATCAGTGTTCAATTTAATGATTAATCTTGTTTATCTTCCGTACAAAATTGCCAAGTGTTGGTTTTTGCATCTAATGTGAAATCACCCACTCTTCATTCTTGCATTTTGTAAATACCCAAACTTTCATCGCTCAATTTGAAGTTAATAGACAGTTACTTCGTAATATTTCTAACAACATAATAATCATGGAACACACGAATTTTGACCCCTACCCCTGTTAGACATATCATCAAGTAACAACTGTTCAGTACCACAATAGTCGGTTTTTGTCTCTAACATTCAAAATCCCCACTTTTCATTCTTGCATTTTCTTAATACCAAAACTTTCACCACTCTGTCTAAACCCGTTAAGTTACTACACAGTTACTCTGCGATCATTCTAACAAACATTCTAGCCATGGAACACGGATTCTATCCCCCTCCCCCAGTTAGACATATCACCAAGTAACTCTACAGCAACATATCATAGTTAGAAAAAGGGATGAAAGTTGGGTACGTAAAAAATGCAGACACAAAAGGGGTTTTCAAAGTCAAGGGCAGAAACAAAAAATTAGCAATTTGGACACCATTTGGGTCATTGTATTGGAGGTATTGTTCCTAAGGGGCAAGAGTTATTGAAAGCATAGACTTTCAATCAGAAAATGGGAAATTTATTAATTCCCTTACCAGTCCTAACACATCAGGCAGCAAAAAAATGACAACATCATGTAACACACAACAGAGAACACTAACTAAATAACTCACAACAGTGGGCCCGGCGGAGAAATTAAACTCTTCAGCAATGGTCTTATGCATTGTGGAAGCCGAAGCAAGCGTGTGCATCGAGGTGTCATCAATCACCTGCACAGAGAGGTGCTTGTTGGATCGGAAAACCGACAACCTCGGCCTCTCGGGTGTCCCTTCAACCTGACAAAGAAAAGGTTTCAACTTTAGATAATGAAAATTGAAATTGGGGAGAGTGAGTGAGTGAATAAACCTTCTTTCTGATGCGAGTGTGGCGCGCAGTTCTGTCCTCCCTGCGTGTCCTGACTTTGGCTTCAACCACGAAAGGTTTGAGCCTTGGTTGTGATATTGTGGATAAGAAAGAGGATGAAGAAGAAGAAGAAGGAGGGAATGCACAGGAATGGAGGAAGGAGAGAGAAGAAGCTAACATTGTTTCCCACTTCACAGTAATGAGACACACCACCGTTTCTCCAGTTTATCGTCACCTTATCCTTCTACCACAATCACTTCTCCTCGCTTTTTCTTTTCAAGCTTCTCCTTCCATTTTTTTTATTAGTATTTTTTTAAATTACTTACTAGATTTCTGAATTATTTTGTTTTTTCTATTAGGTTTTTGAAATATGTTTTCTAGTTGATTCTTTGAATTTGAATGCAATTGTTTTGATTGAAAAAAAAAAAACAGTATAATGATATTTCCTATTACTTTCTCAAATTATACTTATATTCTTT
>Ga0209489_105288_pt1 | contig 22598 bp, 13 predicted proteins | sample SiratrowhiteBW_FD_187527 | JGI IMG/M metagenome (GOLD analysis project Ga0209489, IMG submission 187527) | Root nodule microbial communities of legume samples collected from California, USA - Siratro white BW (SPAdes) (version 2) | ecosystem: Host-associated > Plants > Roots > Nodule | place...
TTGATGTATCATTTACTTTTTCTACCATAATTTACACAAAATATTTTAGATCAATTGTATATGTAACTAATGTATAGATTTACATTCATTTTAATATTAGGTAGTATGTAAATATTATTATATAACTGTTGAAAAAATATGATTAATTTGAAAAAATAAATAAATAGTAATCCGTATAGGTTTATTGTAATTTATATTATTAACTGAGTTGTTAAATTATTGTTCGATTACTATAATTAATAATTTACGCTTTTTTACCTATTTATTTGTAAGGGTACGGGTGGTCACAAGACTAAATGCAATCAGTTACATTTCAGCGAAATTTTGATTTTAATTTTTTTTAATATTTTTCTCTATTCCACTCTTGTATTACATTGAAAAAAATAATACATATAATATTACCTGTAAAATAATAGAATAAAAGTGATTGGTTATGATAAGATATAAATCATAAATATTAATTTATTTATATACATTTACTAAATATTTCAATAAAAATAAATATTATTATCATAATTACATAATCCAATTTTGTTATTATAACAAAAATACAATAAATACAGTAATACAAATTTTATAATATATAGATGATAAATGATATGTTAGATTAGATATGATAATAAAGGATAATAGGAAAAAGATAAGCAAAATATTACGAATAATTACATTTTAGAAGGAAATTTATAAAGAAGGGTTGTTATATTACAGAGGTCTTCTCACTTCTACACTCTCGTCTATGTTTTCTTAGGAAACGATACATTGACACCACTGTTCAACGTACTTCCATTTAACATTCCTCCGTGGCACAGGTGTGTGAGTTGGCAATGAGAGAGAAAAATACTTTGATATTGGGTTACGTGGAAGAGCTTTGGATTATTATAAGGTACCCAAGAGTAATTTTCAGCGATAGGTTTTTGTAACATTAACAAAAGAGAGGAAAACACTTCACTTTCCCACTTTTGTAAACACGTGCTGAAGGAGAGAGAAGAGAGAACGTTTCACAGAGAAAAGAAAACCCAAACCCCTTAGCTTCACTCACTGGTTGAAGGAGAGATCAGGGAAGAGAGAACGTCTAACCGCATGTTTTTATTATGATTTTCACACACTCGCTCGCTTCGTCGAAGTTCTTTGGTGTTTCCAGCTGTCAACCGGAGGAGTAAGAGATACTTTTTTGCTATTGTCGAAGGTCCTCTTCTGTCATCTAAGGTAAGGAGTAATATGTCTTTTGCTCTTGATAGCAATTGAAACCATTGTTGGTATGAAACATGTTTTGTGTTTTGCTATCTTTCACACTTGGGTCAATGTAAAAATCGTTTATTGATGTGTTTTTACTGCTGGTTTTCATATGTGATAGATGTATCTATTTAAAAATTATTTCTTGTCATCTTTTGGTTTGCTGGTTTTTGTATCTCATACATGTATGCGGAAAATTGTTTCTTGGTGAGTTTTTCGTTGCTAGTTTTTGTATCTGATGTTTCTTGGTGTGTTTTGGGTTGTTGCTTTCCATCTGTGATTCGTTTATGTATGTCATTGTTGCTCTCGTTACAAAAAAATCACTTCTTGAGAGGGTTTATGTTCGTATTTTTCGTCTCTGCTACATGTATGTATACGAAAGTCGTACTGAGTCAATTGTTTAGCTATTCGTTAGAAACCAACAACCAAAAACATACCAAGAAACAATTTTTTCGCATCCACCAAAGTGTGGTTGCCTATGAATAGCTAAATAGTTCACTGAGTAGGACTTTCGCATACATACATGTAGTAGAGAGGGAAACCAGCTATCAAGGCAATCAAAACGTGGTTTCCTATGCCTAGCTAAGGGGATGACTCTGTACGGCCTTCACATACATACATGCCTTAAAGGGAAACCAACAATGAACACAACAAGCAAAATGTGGTTTCCTATAAATAGCTAAGTGGTTGACTCAGTACGACTTTTGCATACATACATGTAGCAGAGACGAAAAATACGAACATAAACCCCTCCAAGAAGTGATTTTTTTGTAACGAGTGCAACAATGACACACATAAACGAAGCACATATGGAAAGCAACAACCCAAAACACACCAATAAACATCTGATACAAAAATGAAAAATGAAAAACTCACAAAGAAACCATTTTTTCGTATACATGTATGAGATACAAAAACCAACAAACCAAAAGACAACAAGAAACAACTTTTAAATAGATACATCTATCACATACGAAAACCAACAATGAAAACACATCAAGAAACGAATTTTAAGGTGACCCAAGTGTGAAAGACAACAAAACACAAAATATGTTTCATACCAACAATGGTTTTAGTTGCTATCAAGAGCAAAAAACACACCACTCCTTACCTTGGATGACAAAAGATGACCTTCGACAATAGCAAGAAAGAACCTCTTTCTCCTCTGATTGACGACCGGAAACACCAAAGAACTCCGACAAAGCAAGCGAGTGTGTGAGAACGATAATGGCAACACGCGGTGAAGCATTCTCTCTTCTCTGATCCCTCTTTCAACCAGTGAGTGAAGCTAAGGGGTTTGGGTTTGCTTCTCTCTGTGAAACGTTCTCTGTTCTCTCTTCTTCAGCACTCGTTTGCAAATGTGGGAAAGTGAAGCGTTTCCCTCTCTTTTGTTCACGCTACGAAACCCTATCGTTACAAATTACTCTTTAGTTTCTTCTAATAATCCAAAGCTCTTCCACGTAACCCAATGTCAAAGTTTTTTTCTCTCTCATTCCCAACTCACACACCCGTGCCACGGAGAAGTGTCAAATGGGGTCCGTTGAACAGTGGTGTCAACGTATCATTTTCCTTTTTTCTTTTCTTGGACGTGTTCAGGCATGGATTTTTGTGACAAACAAACTTTGAAGTGCAAGTTAGTGGAAGAGGTGTAGGATTGTCACTACAAGCGACTTCGCCCAACTTTCACTTCTGTCATTGTCCAGAATCTCTCCCACCTTGACTCCTTAGATCACTCTCTTCTCCACCCTGTCATCACCACCTTTGCCAAACTGTGCAATATCATAAAACATGGTATGTATGTTCTCTCTCTTATGTATAGAATTGTGAATAGTAAAAATGCTTTTGCTCGAGAGGGAGTAAGTCCCACATTTAGTAAAAATGCTTCCGCTGGATAGCAATGTTGAAAGGACTCTAATTTGAGGGAGAGATTGTTAGGTATTCAAAGTTAAGCAATATATAGGAAAGAAGACCCTAGAACTTAATACCTTAAGGTTTTGGGATAAAAGTGATTTTACTATCTTGTGTGTGATCGCTCATGTCTTATTCTTGTTTGATCCATGAACTCAATTTCTTAAGGTTTTGGAATGAAGGTGATGTCATTCTTTTGTGTGGGTCTGTTGTTGTCTTATTTTGTTTCATCTTCCCGGTGTTACACTATTGATTTTTTACAACACTATCACCCCTTTTACATTTTTTTTGTAAACATGCATGCTCACATGAACATCCTTTTTGGTCTTCTTACCAATTTTTTTTTCTTTTCCAAAAGTCCATGAGGACTTTATCGATATTTTCATAAAGAATGGTGCTATCCAGACTCTAGTGAGGTTACTTTATCTACTGAATGAGATTGAGGAAGAAAGCAGTGACCGAGTTATGCAGACACGTCTCCACCAACTGAAGAAATGGTGTGCGTTTATCCTTGGAACTCTCGCCAGAAAAGTAATTAACTAATTTTTTGCGGTTAAAAAATATCAGAATTTTCATCTTTTTTCTTATTGTGTGAATCACCAAACTTCTTAATTTTTTTGTCCTTAACATCACAATTGGAGTATCATAACCTTATCTTAGATGGTGGAGCCTTGTTATGTCTTTTGGGCTTGTTAAAGAGGCATAAGACCATTCCCAATGCTCCATCATTTGCTAGTTTTCTGAGGAGAGTGATTGAAACAATAGCCAAGCTTGCTCACACAAATAACAATGTTAAAATACTTATCAAGTTTTTGTCTTCTTTTTTCTTTCCTATTTTTAAAGATATGTATAAAATTTTCTATTGAAATCTTTGTGCTTGTATAAAATATTCCATTTTTAGAATGGAAGATGGCATCCCTCCTCTCGTTGAATTGCTTGAAGACAAGGTAAGAAAGGTACAACTCACAGCTATAGCGGCCTTAGGAACATTGACATATAATAATGCTAAGAATGTATCTAAGGTACTTTAATTTATCTAGTAAATTGGTGTGATGAAGGCTTCAACGATTATAGTTGTTTATTAAGAGTGAAATTTGCTTGCAGATTGTTGAATGCAATGCATTACCCTGTCTTGTGCTAATGCTTCAATCAAAGGATTTTGTAATACATTTCATGGCAGTAATATGATTTTATTATATGACTTTATACATGTGTATTTTGCATAGTTCTAAACTACTAGCACCAGCTTCTGAACTATCACTACTTGGTAGCTTCAACTGATTAAAACAGTGGTAGACTCGGCACCGCGTATTGGAAGATAAGTTCTTCTAGCTGGAGCTTTACAGCATGTCATCAATTTACTCAGGTAAAACATTATACTTCGGTGGTGGCTTTTTGTAAGAAAATCATATAACAATGATATGTTTATTCAACTTGTTCCCGAGTAGACTTTCAATGTTTATAAGTTCAATGACAGTTCCTCTATTTCGGATAGCCAAGGATTAACAGCCCTTTTACTTGCTCAGTTTACGGTGACTGATTTAAATTTGAAGGTGATTTAATTTTAGTTGCATACATGTAATATGGTAAATTTGAGTCATTAAATATTGTAATTAAGTGCATACTTTGCTTGTGTTTCATGCATGCAGGTTCATATTTCCCAAAGAGGGGTTATTCCACCAATAGTTCACATGCTTCAGTCCCCAAATACAAACCTTCAGACAACATCAGCTTTTGCACTTGTGAGCTTAGCACAACTGATTTTTACTAGCGAGAAGCAACCATAAATTTAATTCAAACTGATTCTTTTTATTATCATTTTCTACCACAACCATGAACCTTTTTGCATGAACAATTCAAATGCCAGGACTCACATAATCAAGTTAGCATTGCTAATATGGAGGTATAGAGCTATGCTCAATCTTTTGCACTCGAACAATGCAGGATTTCAACATTGTGCTGCTCGTGTTCTCTATTGACTTGTTGATAATGAGGTGAAGTTCGCTCCCCTTATTCTTTATTTTGGTCAACTTTGTACGTTGCCCTTCAGAAATAACATTGATATTACACATGTAATAGGACATTGTTGCAAACATTATTAAAGTTGGTGGGTTTCAACAACTAAATGAATTACATTTACATTAAATAAACGACGTATGTTGATTTACTCTGCCTTATAATTGAAGTAATAAATTTTGATTTCAACATCTTTACTCCTATTTCTTCTTGATAGTTATTTGTAATAAATGGTTAACAGAACATTTATCTCCTTGTAAGTTGCATCCTATTAGACAGTATATAGCAACGACGATATTAAGCTTAGAACGAAACATGCGAGGGCGAGAAAGTTTTCTTGCAAATTTTGTCTCAATGCAAAATTATAGATGATAATCATAATCTGTTGAAACTTTGTTCTTTCCTTTTCGGCAGGCATTGAAATACCTAATCCGTCTTATTGCTCTCCAGAAGAGCGGGTTAGAAGACATGTAGTTATTCCTCTTGCTTATTTATCTTCTCCGCCAGATCATCAAACTATATTCATCCACAATCATGGTAATAAATGTTCTATCTCAAGTTTCCTATTTAGGAATATATATATATACATTTACCATTAATGTGCAAATTAGGATGAGATATGTAAATGAAAATCAGATCCCATAACATGTGGATCACTAGTTTAGTGACTTGAGTTATGGAGATATTCTCTCCTTCCTTCAATATATATATATATATATATATATATATATATATATATATATATATATATATATATATATATCCATGTATATGTCAAGAATAAAACACACAGTCACTTTTTATCACCAACCTCCAGTTTCACATCCTTTTATTATTTTATATTTTCTTTACTAATTTCTCAATCACTTTATTCAGACTGTATTTTCAAACAAGACGCTACTAAATCTTTAGGATTAGAATTGTTGTTTGTTATTCTTCAATCTCAAAGCACAAAATTGAAGCGCGAGGCTTCAATGGCACTTAGCTTGTGGGCTAGGAGAGCCAATTTCATTTCCTCTCTCATCCAGGCTATATCTCCACCACCTACTTTTGAGGTTTTTTTTTTCTTTTTACTCTTTATGTGTGCCCTTGCCACATTTGTTTACTTTACTCTTACCCTATCTTAATTGCATTGTTTAAAATTGTCTTTGAAATTGAAATGTTGTATTTATTGCCTTCATAATAATGTTGTTGTTGTTGGTTGTTTTTTCTATAGATGAACTTGTGAGAGGAATTTGTAAACAATGCAAAACTTTCTGATGTCAGCTTTCTAGTTGAAGGTGGAGAATTTGATTCTGTTAATTTTGGTTAGTTGTTTCTATGCACATTGATTTCAATATATGTTTTGATTTATTGTGTTTTGCTTCATTCAGGAAAAAAATATTTTATGCTCACAAAGATCATATACGTCTTTCAAAAGTGTTTCAGACCATGTTTGAGGGAGAGTACTGGGTAAGCATGAATTAATCTTATATTATTACCAATCAAAATTTTTTGTCCTTTTCTTATCAATGAATTTGTTACCTTAAATACGCTATGCAAATATCTCAATCAAAACTTGTTTTCTACTTTGTAAATATTCAAATTGAAACTAATGTAATTTCAAACTAATCCACAACAATAATTTTCAACTGGAATGTACAGAACTTAGATATATTTAGATATATGAATATGTTATGATGTGTGGTGTAAAGAAAGCCAAACAAGCAGTGATTCCAAATATTAAATGGGATGTCTTTGAATTGATGATGAGGTACATTTTTTGTTATCCCTTTTTCGTGTTTCTATAACATCAAAATTGGTCCTCTATTTGACCTGGTTATGGTTGGCACTTACAAATTTATATACACTCGAACAATAGATGTTAAATTTGATGATGCTCTAGACCTGCTGAAAGATTCAGATCAATACCTTCTTGAAGACCTTAAGCTTATTTGAGAACGAGTTATGGCTAAAGTACACTGAAAATTGTTTTTTAATTTTCATTTCTTTTACTTTTGTATAAAGCTTTTCAAATGAACAACATGACTCATCAACCTATTCTTTCAGGGTGTTTCACAAGAAAATGTCCTGCAATTGTTTGAGTTCTCAGAAGATGTTAGTGCTAATACGTTGAAACATGCATGCATTTTGTATATGCTACGCAAGTTTGATAAATTGAATTCAAAACCTTGGTATGTTATTTTTAATTACTTCAACTTTAAAGGCATGAAAGTTAACCTTTATCAATCATTTGATCATGTTTGTGTTCTTCCTCTTTTCAACCTACAGGTATTATTCCATGTTTTATCGTATTATACCAGATATATGTACTCTCTTCTCAACTTTACTTATTATGGGGAAATGATGTTTTTGTTACATAGTTGTATCCATAGAAAGACCAATTTATTCATGATGTACAAAATCACTATTAGCCACAAATTTCATTCTTTGATTATTTGAAGTTGAAACAAACCAATAGTAGTTCCATATTTACAGGAATTAATAAAAATAAAAATAATAACAAAAATCAAACAAAAATAAAATCATATTTAAAATAAAAATAATAATATTAGTAATAATTATAATAATAATAATACAAATAATAATAATAATAATATTATAATAATAATAATAATAATAATAATAATAATAACATTTATAATAATAATATTTATGATCCAGAGAGCACTCTACTTTTAGTGTTATTTTCACTTAAGTGAAAATACCCTCCCCTGAGCGAAAACCTTTGCTCGCTTGGGCGAAAAGCTACTCGCTTGAGCGAAAATACTTCAGAGAGCACCCTATCTTGTTTATGAAGAGCTCGCTCAGAGCTGTATCTAGCTCAGGCGAGACTTGTAAAGTGAAATTTTTGCAAAATTCGATTGAGCGAGATTCTCCCACTTAAGTAAGGCTATCAGAAAATGACTTCTCAACTAAACTAACTTTTGTCTGCTATCAAGTACTAACATGCATTTAAGGTTCAAAGTACTACATAAGTGTTCAAATACATCAAACTTATGTACAACTATCTACATGACAAAAAGGAAGACTATCATAAGGTCATAAAGTCTTTACATACATCAAACATATATACAAGTTATACAAAACATAAAGATGACCAAACTAAAGCTATATACTCCTTAAGGTGCTCCAGAATCTCCATTTGCACCTGCTCGTGTACATAGTACAGTCATCCCAGTTCACAACACAATAAGACAAGCAAGGGTAAGCTAATGAAATCATGTTTTTATCTTGTAAGAGTAAAAGGAATCAAAGGGATTACATTTAAAAATTAAAATATCAATTCTCAAGTCAAATACAAATAAGTTTAACATTCAATCACAATCTTTCATACTCTATTCCAAATCCATTGACTTCACAATGATCCATTTTCAATCACCGTATCTTGATTTCCTTTCAATCTTCACTACTTTAATCTTGTTTCAATCAAAATGATTGCATATAGATTCATCATTCAGTCATAATAATAATCATATCATTTCAATCATTCTGAAGCTTATAGGTGAATGTGTAACCATGGTACCTTGATTTCCTTTCAACCCTTAGTACATTGGTTTCATTTCAACCAAAATTATTACATATGAGCCTATAACTCAATCATCACACATACCACATCAATTCAATCATACTGAAGCATATAGATATATATGTAGCCATGGTACCTTGGTTTCCTTTCAACCCCCAGTACACTGGTTTCATTTCAACCATAATGGTTACATACAAGTCTATAAATCAGTTATCACATATAACACATCAATTCCATCATATTAAAGTATATAAAGACATATGTAACCGTGGTACATTGGTTTTCTTTCAACCCCTACTACTCTAGTTTCATTTCAACAAAAATTATTACATATAGCTCTATAACTAAGACATTACACATATCATTTCAATTTCATCAAACAACAATCAAAATGTTCTCACATGTTATTTTCTAACATCATTACTCAAAATAGTTAAATTAATCACACCAAATCAGGATAAACAATCAAACTCATTTGGTGCTCATGGATCAATCATACCTGCAAGAAATACTCGAGCACTGATAATCATATATCCAAGTCTTCTATCCTAGGATTCTATTTAATAGTAATTAACTAGTATAAATAAGTTACTAGCTTGTCTTACCTTATACAACGATCCCCTGTCACTTCCTCCAATCAAACAATAATAGCAGTCCAATTCTAGGGATCTAGAACAAAGTTATCCAAATAACATCAAGTTTTAGTATAATATTAATCAAGTTGAGAGAAACACTTTTCTCAATTCTTCTCACCAATATTGATAACAAAAATCTAAGAAAAAATAGAGAATAAGGGTTCTTTAGAGCAAATATGAACTTACTCTGTTTGATATTCTGATCGATTAAAAATGATCTTATGATTCTCAGCTACTGTTGGATTTGATCAAATTCTGAAACAGATGAGGTATAGAGAGTGAAAATCAAGAGAGAGGGGAGAGAGATGTAGAGAATGGAAGATGAGAGATAAAAAACTATGGGTGTCTTTTGTTCCTATCCTTTTTGTGTTTTGTGGTGGGGGGGCGCCGGTTACATTATCCCCAACAACAAAAAATTTCATCCTCAAAAATTTAGTTTCCCACGGAAAAGATTATGATATGATGCTCGGATGTCCTCTTCTACTTTCCAAGTGGAATCACCGGAAGTGAGATCCCACGGGACTTTGACCATAGGTATATCTTTTCCGCATAGTTGTTTCATCTGAGAATCTAAGATCTTGATTGGCCTTAGTTTAAAGGAAAGATTTTTCTTCACTTGCACTGAATCTGATTCAAGAATTTGATAAGGCCCTATAAACTTTGGAGTAAGTTTCTTTGATCTGAGTGCTCTCCCTACACTAGTGAACGGTGAACTCTACGAAAGACATGATCACCTGCAGAAAATTCTAAAGGTCTTCTTCTTTGATCTGGATAAGACTTTGGCCTGCTCAAAGAAGTTTTCAATCTTTCTTGAATCTTCTTAACTTTTGCATGGTTTGTTGTATCAACTCTAGTCCAATCAACATACTCTTACCATCTTGACACCAGCATAGAGGTGTTCTACACTTTCTACCATACAATGCTTCAAGAGGAGCCATTCCAATGCTTGCCTAGTAGCTATTATTGTAGGTGAACTCCACTACAGGTAGAATTTCATCCCAACTGCCCAAATGATATAATAATACACAAGTTATGAGAAAATCCTTTAAGGACTGGATAGTTCTCTCTGATTGTCCATCAGTTTGAGGATGGTATGTTGAACTAAGCCTGAGTCTGGACCCTAAAGCTTCTTGAAGTGTTTGCCAGAATCTAGAGGTGAATATGGGATCTCTGTCTAATACTATACTGGAAGGGACACCATATAATCTAATCGATCGGTAAAAAGTGTGCAGTCTTTGTCAACCTGTCTACAATGACCCATATAGAATCATGCTTCCTCAAAGTACGTGGTAAGTAGGTCACAAAATCCATAGAGATATTATCCCACTTCCACAATGGGATGTCTAATTGAGTTAACATGCCTCCAAGTCACTGATGTTCAACCTTGGATTTTTGACAAGTAAGACAGGTTGCAACAAACTTGACTATATCATTTTTTATACCAGGCCACCAATAAGACTTCTTGATACATCTTGGTCATACCTGGATGTAAATTGAGCTTGCTTTTATGACCTTCAGATAAAACTATCTGTTTAACTCATGGTCTTCCAGTATACATATTTTTCTTTGAAACCTCAAAATTTCATCTACTCCCAACAAGAAATCCTTAGCTTTATCTATGCCCAAAAGAGTCAAGGTGTTCTTCAATTTCAAATCCTCCAATTGCTTCTCCTTCACCCTCTTCAAAAATTCATTAGTTATAACAAGTGCAATACAACTAATGAAATTTGAAGATATAGAAACCTCCAAATTCAAATTCCTGAAATCTTCAATTAGTTCGTGCTCTTTTATCATAAGTGACGACATTTGTATTTTCTTACGGCTCAAAGCGTCAGCAACAACGTCTACTTTCCCAGGATGATACATAAGTTGAAAATCATAGTGTTTTAAGAACTCGATCCATCTCCTTTGCCGCATATTAAGCTCTTTCTGATCAAATAAATATCTCAAGCTTTTATGATCACTGGATACTTTAAAACTATCTCTATAAAGATAATTCCTCCAGATTTTTACGATAAAAACAACTGATGTCAGTTCCAAGTCGTGAGTTGGTTAAATCCTTTCATGCACCTTCTGCTGTCGAGAAGCATAAGCAACAACTTTCTTATTTTGCATCAACACACAACCCAATCCTTGATAGGAAGCATCACAAAAAACATCGAAAGGTTGATTTACATCAGGGATTATCAAAACTGGAGCATTAGTTTATCTCCTCTTCAACTCTTCAAAACTCCTCTCAAATTGCTACGTCCATGTAAAAGTGTGATTCTTTCAGGTCAGTTGAGTCAAAGAAGCAACTATCTTACAAAAGCCTTCTATAAACCTCCTGTAATATCCTGCTACTCCTATTTATATAACAATTTTAGGACGTTTCCACTTTAGAAGGATCTACTGAGATTCCTTGAGCAAGATAACATGTCTTAAAAATTGTATTTTAGACATTCAGAACTCAGACTTTGAAAGTTTGGCATACAACTGCTTTTTTCTTAAAATGTTCAGAACAGTTCTAAGATGCTCTACATGTTCTTCTATTGAATGAGAATAGATCAGGATATCATTTTTTCTTAAAATGTTCAGAACATGTTCTGAGATGCTTTGTAAATATAATCCATGAATATAGTTGGAGCATTGTGTCGTAATCGGGATCACGACGGGGACGACAATCGAAAAATTAATAAATTTTCAAAACAGAGGAGTCGCTACCATAGTTTTTATGGAAAATTGTGAAAAAACCAAAAAACGAGGATAAGGCTAGTTTAAGAAAACCGGATATAGGTCCTGGAGTCGGTTACGTGTGGGTAAGGTATTAGCACCCCATAACGCTCGTCCTAAGACGCTACCTTTAATTAAATAAGTAAACTAAGTGTGGTTTTGAAAATATTTATTTTCCCAAAAGCCAACGAAAATGAAAATAAAAACAGAGAAATATTTTTTATTTTGAGAGACCTGACAAGGGTTTGACCTTCCTCCTTATGTATTTCCATTAGGGATGAAAAATCAGGGTTACGTAGTTCTTTTAGAAAATTGTTTGTTTAGGTGTTTGATATTTTTTTTATTTTGTGAAAGTTTTATGTTTTTTAATTTTGGAAAATTTTATATTTTTTATATTTTTAAAATTTGATATTTTTTTGAAAATTTATGGCTATGCTCATTATTCCCGTAAATCTGATATATTTTTGTGTATTTTTTGAAGAGAAAATTTTGTATTGAATACCGTTTGACGCGTACGGTTATTTGGATATTCAATCTAATTATTTATTTAAAACAAGACAAGAGAAAAATATCTGTATATAATATTTATAAAAATAGCTTAAAAATTTAGAAAAGGAATTAAAAAAAATGAGAGAAAGGAGAGTGAAAATGTGAAGCTAGAATAGATATCTAAGAATAAGAATGATGGGCCACCGTATAGGCCCAAACCACTTCTAAGATTTAGAGGTGTAAGATAATGAAAAAGAGAGGGTGCACAAAAGACTCAAGTGGTCCAAGGCCCACACGCTCCTCTTCTCCCTTCACATAACCTCATGCCCCTAACCCTAATTGGAAAGGTGGGGAGACGTGAAACTGCAGTGAGACGACTGGGCACAATGACAAGCAGTCGGTGGTGGTGGCAAGGCTGGGAGTTTTTTTATGGTGATCGGTGGCGGCAGCAAGAGTCATGAGAGGACGTGCGGTGAATGGAGGTGGCGATGGTGGCGCTTGCTTTGAGGGTTGCTTTAGGGGCTATTTTGATGGTGTGGAGGTGCTGTTTCGGTGGCTGTTTTGTGCGGCAAAAGTACAGTTTTGGTGACATGGAGGTGCTATTTTGGGGGTTGTTTTGGTGGCGCCGAGGTGAGGTAGAGGTGCAAATTTGAGGGTTGTTTTGGTGGCGTGGAAATGCTATTTCGGGGGCTGTTTTGGTGGTGCGGAGGTGAGGCAGAGGTGTAATTTTAGGGGCTGTTTATGGGGTTGTTTTGTGGGGGACGTGCATGAGATGTAATGGTGGCAGGTAATACGTGCATGGTAGATAACATGATAGTTTGGGGGCACAATTTTGACATGGTACAGTGATGGAAGGTGTTTTGAGGTCGGTGGGAGAGAGAAGGTGAGGACGTTTGGCGATTGGTGGTGACGTTCGTGGCAGAGTAAGTGAAGAAGAAAACGAAATGGCGTGAGAGAGAGGGTGGGGTGGTTAAGTGGTAAGTTTTATGTGAGTGAGGGGATTCTTGAAGGTGCTAAGTGCATGGTAGTGTGATGCGTGTGAGGTAGGAATTTTCTTGGCTGTGAAGTGGAAGGTGTAGTGAGAAAGTGGGTGAGTGACAACGAAAATGTGAGTGTGGTGCGTCAGGTGAAAGAGGAGAAGGAACATGTTGTTAGAAGCCAAAGTGTTCAACATGGGAGAAAAAGAGTTGTGTGGGACTGAAGAGGGTTAAACTTGGACTTTGTGTGCAAAGGGGCGAAGAAGATTTGCATTTGTGAAGGAGGTTGTGTGGGTGTGAGTGGTTTTGTGGAGGTACGGTTTTGTTGGGGAGGTGCATGGCGGAGTGTTAGAGAGAAAGAGAGGCTTGAGTGGGGCTATTTGGTGGTTTCTGGAGGGTGTTACCCCGGAAGGTGTTCCGGGAGCATGGTGAGCTCATTGGCGGTGTTGAAGAGGTCGTCGGAGGCAAATCCAGGGTAGTAGAAGAGCTAGCAAGGTCGGGGTAGCTGGGAACTGGCTTGGACACCACTTTCTCTCTTATTTTTAGCGTGTGCATGCAGGTGACTTTGTGGAGCAGTTTTATTTGCGGCTGGTAGTAGTGTTTGTGTTGGCAGTGGCTAACTTAGGTGAATAGCAAAGCTTTAAAACCATGAGTGATGGGAGATGGTGTTTATGGTTTTGTAAACATTGCAGCTTGGAGTGCCAGTGAGAGCCAAAAGCAATAGTGCAAGAGTTAGGACGACCATACTAGGAGATGAGGTAGAACAATGGTGTTGTGAGATGGAGAGAAAACATGGTCGAGAGTGAGAGTAAGAGTGGAGTCTATAAAAAAATGAACTCTGTATATGTGAAGGAAAGCTAGAAAAAAGATGTTTGTAATGCCAAAAAGAAAACTATAAAAATGTTTTTTCCAAAGTCACTAGAACAACTGTATACATAAGTGACAAAAACAACTTTTACAAGGGCAGAACAACTTTTCAATTTGGCCTTATGTTTGGTAGTGGATCACAACTTTTCATTTTGGCCTTATGCATGGTAGTGAAGTAGGGTGGTCAAAATGAGTGTACTGCAACATTGATAGTATTAGAGGAGCATGCGAGGAAAGTGAGGAAGTGAGCATTATAATTGCTCTTAATTTTAATATTTTTTTTATTAAAAAGGGCTAAATAAAATTAAAAGGATAAAGTAAATATATATTTTTTCTTTTTTTTTCAATATGATAAACAAAGTGAATACTTAAATCATATTTTTTTGATTTTTTTTCTCTTAAAAAGGAAAAAAAAGATAAAGACAATACACAAAAAATAAGTAAATTATATATTTTTTTTCTATATTTTTGAAAATAAGAGAAAGAAAAAAGAAAGGAAAAGAAAATAATAAATCTAAACTAAAAGATGAATTTTTTATTTTTCAAGAATTGATCGAGAAACATTTATTTTTTGATCCGGACGAAATTGGGTATTGACGGTGACACCTTCCTCTCTAGTGGAGTCGCCATCTATCGCAATCGGGATCACGACGGGGATAATGATCCGAAAAAATTAATAAATTTTCAAAACAGAGGAGTAGCCACCATAGTTTTTATGGAAAACTATGGAAAAACCAAGAAAACGAGGATAAGGCTAGTTTGCGAAAACTGGATCTAGGTCTGGAAGTAAAAGTAAAAGGAATGAAAAGAAAAAGAATCCAGTGAAATATATGCAAAAGAGCACTACATAAAACCAAACTGAAACTTTTAACTAAGATCAAAATAAAGAAGCCATACCTTCAAGAAGGCCATTCGAACAAATCTCCCTTTGACCTTTTCTTTTTCTTTCTTCTTCCTCTGATCTCTCCAAAATCCCTTCCCCCCCACCAGTTTCTCACTTTTCACAACCTCATATAGCTCCCCTCCCCACTTCTTTCTCAGTATCTCTCTTTTTAAATAAAACCAAATGACCCCTTTTCGTGACCGATTTCCCTCTTTTTTTTCCAAAAAAAACTAAAAATCCCTATGTAGCCTTGAAATGCAGAGTCCTCGTAATACCAAAAGGGAGTTGCATGAAATGTTGTGCTGCCAAGGCTAGAGTAGTGTTTGCAGGAGTCAAAGTTACCATTTGTTTTGTCTCTAGGCACATGGTGTGTAAGCAACCCCAACGCATGCCAAATTTTTTTGAAAAAAGAACCTTCTCCTCTTTTGTTTGACACGCAATTGGATAAAAAGCTAGGGCCCACTTTTATCTTTGTAGAGAATGGAGCTTTGAATCATACTTTTTGACCAATTAATTTTTTTGACAATTTAAAAAAAAATTATGTTGTTATTTTGTATTATTTTGAAAAAAAAATCAAAATTGATTAAAAGTTTACTTTTTTTGAGTTTTTCTAAAAAAATAATTAGAATTTTTTTATTTTTGGAATAAATTTTATTTATCTGGACGAAATTGGGTTTTGACACATTGGTCACTCCAAACATAACCAAGAATTCATGATGGCCATATCTTGATATGAAAGTAGTCTTCTGAACATCTTCAACTTTAACTAAGATCTAATGATAACCTGAGCGCAAGTTTATCTTTGAAAAGATAACTGCCCCATGTAGTTGGTCCAACAAGTCATCTATTTTTGGAAGATGATACTTATTCTTGATTATAAGCTTGTTCAACTATCGATAATCTATACATAGACTTGATGAACCATCTTTCTTCTTTACTAACAATACTAGAGCTCCCCATGGATAAACACTAGGTCGAATGAATTTTTTCTCCAATAAATCTCCCAGTTATTTCTTCAACTAGGCTAATTCGGCTAGTGACATTCGATATGGAGTAATTGACACAGGTCCTGCCCCAAGTATTCTACACTACTACAAACTCTATTTCTCTTTTAGGTGGAAGTCATTGAATCTCATTAGGGAATACATCCATAAACTCCTAAACTACAAACATATTTTTCTAGGTCTTATCATCATCCATAGAACAATCAAAGAGCATGAAACATTTTGCAGCCTCATGTACCTCTATTTCAATTTGTTGAACTGAGACAACCTAGATACTTTCTGATTCAGGAAAAATCAACTTCTTATGACCACGGTCTATAAGAATATGGTTAGCAAATAACAGATTCATTCCTAATACAACTTTCAAATCCTTCATATGTATGCATATCATATTGAACTTATACTTCCGTTCATTTATAATCACTGGACACTCAACACACATAGATGAAGTTACTATAATACCTTTTGTTGGTGTGGATACCACCAATTCAACATTTAACTCACGAATTGGAAAATTCAGTTTCTCAACAGAATCAACAAAAATAAAGGAATGAGTCGCTCCAGAATCAAACAAAACAGATAACTGAGTACCCAGAATAAAATAAATACCTCTAACTAGGCTATCAGACCGTGAAGCCACTACTCCACTGATGGCAAAAACTCTTCATGTTGATTTGGGTTTATGCTTGTTTCCTTGGTGCACCTGTTTTCCTCCACTAACATTTGGAGCTTCAAGTCTAGTGCAATAGTCCTTTGTGACATGACCATATTTGTGACATTTACCACATATCACTTTCGATACTGAATGAGGGCAAAATCTGATCATATGTGGTCTACGACACCTAAAACATTTGACATTAGGTGGTAATTGAGGATTGGATCCTCCACTACTGAAGGATTGGGACCTAGAGTAAGGTTTCTTCTTATCTTCATATCTTGATTTGCTTTTGAAAGGTCCTCCTACCATCTGTGGCTTAGCGACTTTGCTACTATTATTCAAATTTTCCACCACCTTGGCTTTCTCCACTAAAGCAGAAAAATCTCTAATGGACATAGGAACCACGACCTCTTTAAGCTCTTGTCTCAACTCAAACTCAAATTTTCTGCATCTTCAAGCTTCAGTCATAATTTGAGTACTGAATCTAGCTAGATGTTTGAATCTAGTAGCATAATCAGTAAATGAAAGGTTTCCCTGTTCTAACTACATGAACTCAATTTCTTTTGCATATTGAACACTGTCAGGAAAGTACTCCTCTAGAAATCTTACTTTAAAACTCTCCTAGGTGATATCTTCTCCTTTTTCTTCCATCATTTTCCTCTTGCCCATCCTCCAAAATTCAGCATCTTCAGTAAGCATATACACAACATAAGATAATTTCCTCTCCTCAAGGCATTGGGTGGCTTCAAAAAGTTTTCAATATCTCTCATCAACTAATCCGCTTTATTTGGATTTTCTCCTTCATTGAACTTTGGTGGATTATGTCTCAAGAAATCCTCCAAACTCAAGGTATGGTGGTGATGATAAAGTTGAGTCGCTTTTGCTGCTAATCTAGCATTTTCTAATTGATGAAGGGCAGCCTAATGTTCTTGTGCCATAGTAGCACCTTGTTGTCGTAAGGTTGTTGCCATCATGTATATTGTCTGGGCTAAACTGGGCATATCCACTAATTGATGAGGGGTAGTGGGTCTCCATGCAATTTCTAGACACATAAGGAAGGTCATTACAACCAATTATAAAACTCTACTTCCAGTGGTATTTTCACTAGAGCGAAAGTACCCTTGCCTGAGCAAAAACCTTTACTCGCTTGGGTGAAAAGCTACTCGCTTGGGCAAAAAGTTACTCACTTGAGCAAAAATACTCTAGAGAGCACTATCAACACCCAATTTCGTCCAGGCAAATAAAAATTATTTTTGCAAATAAAAAATAAAAAATAATAAAATAAAAGAGTAAAAATAAGAAAATAAATTTTTTTAACATGTGTTATTTAGTTTCTTTGCCATTTAGAATAAATAATAAAAAGAATTTTGACTTTATAAATAAAGTTTGATTAAATAATAATAAAAAATAAGATAAAATGAAATTGGTAAAAAAAATGATAAAACAACAAAAAAGGTTTTGGGTCGGTCTTAGAATAAATTGAATAGAAAAATTAAGTGAACCCATTTGAACAGGGAGGTTTATTTATAAAAAATAGTTCTGATCCAGTTTCATAAAAATAAAAAGTAAAAAATGTTTTCTGAAGCTTAATTTACTGAGAGGTTATTAGAAATAAAAAAGGTTACTATTTACTCTACACTTATCTATTAATTGTGCTTGTCACATAAGTCCTAAGGTTCACAGAACTACACTGCCTATTCAAGTCCTTTTGTAACTTTTATACCTTTTAATTCTTTAATTAGTGCAGATAAATTTTATTTCTAATAATTAAAGATTCTTGATTAAGCATTACAAATGTACTATTTTCAGCTTTTTGCCTCCTCACACTTAACACATTTAGTAATCATGCTTTTGACATTTAACTATCATAGCCTTCCTACATTCATACGTTCAGTGACTATTCATTTTTTTATTGCCCTTTTCCTTTCCTTCATGAAATGTAAATACAGTCTTAAAAAAGGAGTTAATAAAAAGAGGGTTGGGATAATTTATTCTTAATTAAGAATCATGATTGAGGGTGGTACAGAGAAAGATGAAGGGGTTAACAAAAAAATTATAAAGAATTTAAGGGGAGAGAATACAAGGGAACCTAGGAATTCAAAAAGGAAAATATACCAAAAAATACTATCGTTGTCCGTTAAAAAAAAGCCTAATAGCTAATAGAGTCTCAAATACACAATTTTCTCTTGCAAAGAATTGGAGAAGTTGAATGGTAGAGGAAACAAAGGGATTGAAACTCAAGTGTTGAGAATCTTCAACAAGTACGTAACATTGCTAATACTTTATGTAGTTTATGATGATGTTTGTTGCCCTATGATATATGTGTTTGTTTTGTCTCTACTTGATCTGAAATATATAATACTATATAATAGGAAATATTATCAGTTAAGTAAGATTTGCTATTCAATTATATAATAGGAAATATTATCAGTTACGTGAGAGTTTAATTAGTTTAGTGACAGTAAACTAATTAATATTTCAATTGACTCATGTTATTTTTCTGTGTATTTTTTATCGTCATCCTTTCGTTTATCTTTTATCTGTTTTAGGTAAGTGAATTACGTTTTTCTGTCATTTCTTCATTTATCTTTATCTATTTTCTTATTTTTAATGAATTTTTCTATTATCATTGTGTTATATATAGATCATCTACACTAAGTTTTTTTTTTTTAAGTTATTGCAAAAAAAATAATATAGAAAATAAATATTATATTAGTTATACAAGAAATTGATGTATCATTTACTTTTTCTACTATAATTTACACAAAATATTTTGGATCAATTGTATATGTAACTAATGTATAGATTTACATTCATTTTAATATTAAGTAGTATTTAATATTAGGTAGTATGTAAATATTATTATATAATTGTTTAAAAAATATGATTAATTTGAAAAAATAAATAAACAGTAATCCGTATAGGTTTATTGTAATTTATATTATTAACCGAGTCGTTAAATTATTGTTCGATTACTATAATTAATAATGTATGCTTTTTTACCTATTTTTTTGTAACAGTACGGGTGGTCACAGTACTAAATGCAATCAGTTACATTTCAGCAAAATTTTGATTTTAATTTTTTTTAATATTTTATCTCTATTCCACTCTTGTATTACATTGAAAAAAATAATACATATAATATTACCTGTAAAATAATAGAATAAAAGTGATTGGTTATGATAAGATATAAATCATAAATATTAATTTATTTATATACATTTACTAAATATTTTGATAAAAATAAATATTATTATCATAATTACATAATCAAATTTTGTTATTATAACAAAAATACAATCAATACAGTAATACAGGTTTTATAATATATAGATGATAAATGATATGTTAGATTAGATATGATAAGAAAGGATAAGAGGAAAAAGATAAGCAAAATATTAGGAATAATTAGTTTTTAAAAGGAAATTTATAAAGAATGGTTGTTATATTACAGAGGTCTTCTCACTTCTACACTCTCGTCTATGTTTTCTTAGGAAACGATACATTGACACCACTGTTCAACATACTTCCATTTAACACTCCTCTGTGGCACAGGTGTGCGAGTTGGCAATGAGAGAGAAATATACTTTGATATTGGGTTACGGGGAAGAGCATTGGATTATTAGAAGGGACTCAAGAGTAATTTTCAGCGATATTTTTTTCTAACGTTAACAAAAGAGAGGAAAACACTTCACTTTCCCACATTTGTAAACGCGTGTTGAAGGAGAGAGAAGAGAGAACGTTTCACAGAGAAAAGAAAACCCAAACCCCTTAGCTTCACTCACTGGTTGAAGGAGAGATCACGAAAGAGAGAACGTCTCGCCGCGTGTTTTCATTACGATTTTCACACACTCGCTTGCTTCGTCGGAGTTCTTTGGTGTTTCCAACCGTCAATCGGAGGAGTAAGAGGTACTTTTTCGCTATTGTCGAAGGTCATCTTCTGTCATCTAAGGTAAAGAGTAGTGTGTCTTTTGCTCTTGATAGCAATTGAAACCATTGTTGGTATTAAACATGTTGTACGACTTTCGCATACATACATGCCTTAAGGGGAAACTAACAATGAACAACAACAAGCAAGATGTGGTTTCCTATAAATAGCTAAGCGGTTGACTCAGTACAACTTTCGCATACATACATGTAGTAGAGACGAAAAATACGAACATAAACCCCTCCAAGAAGTGATTTTTTTGTAACGAGGGCAACAATGACATACATAAACGAAGCACATATGGAAAGCAACAACCCAAAACACACCAATAAACATCTGATACAAAAGCCAAAAATGAAAAACTCACAAAGAAACCATTTTTTCGCATACATGCATGAGATACAAAAACCAGCAAACCAAAAGACAACAAGAAACAACTTTTAAACATATACATCTATCAGATACGAAAACCAACAACGAAAATACGTTAAGAAACGATTTTTAAGGTGACCCAAGTGTGAAAGACAAAAAACACAAATTATGTTTCATACCAACAATGGTTTCAGTTGCTATCAAGAGCAAAAAACACACCACTCCTTACCTTGGATGACAAAAGACGACCTTCGACAATAGCAAGAAAAAACCTCTTACTCCTCTGATTGACGACCGAAAACACGAAAGAACTCCCACGAAGCAAGCGAGTGTGTGAGAACGATAATGGCAACGCACGGTGAGGCATTCTCTATTCTCTGATCCCTCTTTCAACCAGTGAGTGAAGCTAAGGGGTTTGGGTTTGCTTCTCTCTGTGAAACGTTCTCTGTTCTCTCTCCTTCAACACGTGTTTGCAAATGTGGGAAAGTAAAGTGTTTCCCTCTCTTTTGTTCACGCTACAAAACCTTATCGTTACAAATTACTCTTTAGTTTCTTCTAATAATCCAAAGCTCTTCCACGTAACCCAATGTTAGTTCTTTTCTCTCTCATTGCCAACTCACACACCTGTGCCACGGAGGAGTGTCAAATGGGGTACGTTGAACAGTGGTGTCAACGTATCATTTTCCTTTTTTCTTTTCTTTAACGTGTTCAGGCATGGATTTCAGTGACAAACAAACCTTGAAGTGAGAGTTAGTGGAAGAGGTGTAGGATTGTCACTACAAGCGACTTCACCCAACTTTCACTTCTGTAATTATCCAGAATCTCTCCCACCTTGACTCCTTAGATCACTCTCTTCTCCACCCTGTCATTACCACCTTTGCCAAACTGTGCAAAATCATAAAGCATGGTACGTATGTTCTCTCTCTTATGTATAGAATTGTGAATAGTAAAAATGCTTTTGCTCGAGAGGGAGTAAGTCCTACATTTAGTAAAAATGCTTCCGCTGTATAGCAATGTTGAAAGGACTCTAATTTGAGGGAGAGATTGTTAGGTATTCAAAGTTGAGCAATATATAAGAAAGAAGACCCTAGAACTTAATACCTTAAGGTTTTGGGATAAAGGTGATTTTATTATCTTGTTTGTGATCGCTCATGTCTTATTTTTGTTTGATCCATGAATTCAATTTCTTAAGGTTTTGGAATAAAGGTGATGTCATTCTTTTGTGTGGGTATGTTGTTGTCTTATTTTGTTTCATCTTCCCGGTGTTACACTATTGATTTTTTCCAACACTCTCACCCCTTTTATATTTTTTCGTAAACATGCATGCTCACATGAACATCCTTTTTGGCCTTCTTACCAACTTTTTTTTGTTTTTTTTTTTTTTTTT
>Ga0209489_105292_pt1 | contig 22578 bp, 12 predicted proteins | sample SiratrowhiteBW_FD_187527 | JGI IMG/M metagenome (GOLD analysis project Ga0209489, IMG submission 187527) | Root nodule microbial communities of legume samples collected from California, USA - Siratro white BW (SPAdes) (version 2) | ecosystem: Host-associated > Plants > Roots > Nodule | place...
AATAAAAAATATTTGTGATTTTTTTAAAAAAAAAAAAAAACATGACTTTTAATGATTAATCAATAAGATTAAATTCTATGTCATTTAAAAAACGAGTTCGTTTTTACAATAAGTAATGATATAATTTATTGTAAATCAAGATAAAACCCGTATAAAATTGTGAAATCATTCTTTTAATCTTTATTTTATATACATCTACTTAACAATTAATTATAATAATATAAATATTTAAATCACTTAAATAATTTTTAAATATTATATTATTATATGCTATCAGAAAATTGTTAAATAATTATATATAAAATAAAGATTATAAAAATATTACTAGTCATTATTACCACAACTGTTGCCGCCTTATAGGATTTCTAGCGAAATGGTAATGACAAAAGGACACAATAACAGATGCGGTCATAATCAAAATTTGTATATTTATCCTTCGTTTTGAAGGAGTAATTACTAGTAAAAAATTTACATGCCAAGATAAAAGAGGGGTTAAGACATAACTGTATTAAAAGTAAATGCGACATTTTTAAAATTAAGTTAAACTATATGACAATGGTTCTCGTCGTATCTTTTATGAGGGGGCGTGAGTACATAAACAGTTTTAATTTTTTTTAAAACAAAGAGGATATGACTGTGATGGTTAAAAAATTTGAAAATAAAGGGGACGACGGCGGTTGGCGTCCAGAACTGCCATCGTATCTCTGCTTTGGAAAAAAAAGTTTAGGGTTGTGAGGCGTCTACAACGGCGGTTATGGTTTGGATCCTGAACTATCGTCGTATTTCCTGTTAAAACAGTTTTCGCATTTACTTTTCTTTTATATTTTGTGTAATTTTCGTGAAATGTTTTGACTGTTTGCACTGCTATCCGTATGTTTTTAATGCTTTTTTATTGAAATGGTAATTGTATATGTTTTTAATGCTTTTTGGATTTTCCGTAGTAGCTATTCTTTGTCGCATTTTAAAATAAAATTTCATATACTTTGGCAGTTAAGGTCAAAATTACTTTAGTATAAGGGTTTACAACGGCGGTTAAGGTTAAACCGCTGTTATAGACCTTATTATGGCGGTTCCTCTTACATAATTGTTAGGTGTTCCATTATCTTTGTGAACTTTTGTATGGCACTCAGGTGAATTTTTTACTACAATTTATTGGAATTTTAGTTGTATTTCATATGTACTATAACGGTTAAAATACTTTGTATGTCCTTTAAAACTACCGTAAAAAGTGATTTTTTGATTAATGAATTCTTAAATACACATCTAACATATTTCCTTTATACATATATTTATTAAAAAAATACTTTTTAACATATATTTGGATCATGATATTTAAATAACTAGACAATAATTATTTTTTTATAAAGATAAAAATTTATTTTTGTAATGGCTATATTACTTGTTCTTACATAGTTTTAAACGGTCTCCGATCTTGAATGTAGTATTCAGTCTTGGATTTAATCCTCAGTCTTTGGATATAGTTTTCGGTCGGTCTCCAGCGTGGTGTGAAAGGATATCTGAAAAAGAATATCACGTTGTATTTATAGTAGCCAAACCTGTAAAGACGCATTGAAATTTGTTAAGATTTTAGGATAGGACAGCTGTTTGCATACTGATGTTGTCAGTGACTGACTCTCTGGTGAGTTGGCATCACAGTATCGTGCAATACCTGAGTACATCTCGATCAGAGTCGTCCTCGATTCAGCATTGGCCATGTACGCCTCGATCATAATAGTACACTTGCCCCAAACGCGAGAGGTTCAGCGTCGGCGAAGGAGGAGTTGCTCTTTTCACTCCCTTTTATTCTTCTTATGAATATTTCAAGAATGCGTTTTTTAAAATTTCTTATCTCAGCCCATCGAAAGCCGTTATTTTGGATACTCCAAAGTTTCTTTTGTATTCGACTCGAGATTCAATCGATTATCTCTCTTGCCCCCTTCTCTTACCTACGTCGACCTCGATCCCCTCCGGTGACCGACAAGAAGGGAAAAAGGAAGGATTGCACAAAGAAACACTCCTCCTCTCATCATTCACTGAAAAGGTCTCGGCCTGAGGCCTTTGATGCTGGATTGAGCTATGCTGGCTAGCTCTTCACGCCTGACTTCCGTTCCAAAGGGGGTTAACATGTCGCTCTCTTCAAAGGAAAGGGGAGCGCTAAATGCTACCTCTACTGAGGAGCTTGCCAATGCCTGCCTGGAGATGAAGACCCGAGCTTTTGCCTTTGCCAAGGTGTTGAGGGTGGAGCTATCTAAAGGTACGTCCTCTAAAGTGGCGAGGTTAAAGAAGGAGTTGGCGGTGTCATGAAGTTCGCTGAAAGGCCTTGAAGAAGGTGGTGTGGGTGGAGTCTGAGCGTGATGCCTTCAAAGCTAAGTTTGAGGCATTAAAGAAAGAGAGAAAAAAGCTCTCTGATGAGTTGAAGAGCGCCGAGGACAACTTGGTCGAGGCCACTTCCACCCACGACGAGGTTGTGTTCAAGAAGGTGTAAATGGAGCTGGAGTTGAACGAAATGAAAGATTACTAGCTGACAATTCACTCTCAATCTTTCCAACAGGCCGTTCGCCAAGCGGTGTTACTGTATGATGTCTCAGAGCGAACGAGATGGATGAAAACAAGGAACTCTACAATGGTGAGTTGGTGCCGATTGAGGAGATCCCTGCTTCTGCGGCTCATGAGGCTACGACAATTCTCGACGAGGGGTCGACCGAAGACGAGGAGAAGACGCCCTAGATTGGGCTTGCAAGAATTTTTTGATGGTTGCTGTGGGCGAATACTTTTATCAGACTTCTTTTTCTTCTTTTTGTTGGTTGCCTTGGGCAACCGTTGGATAGGATCTGTTATGTACATTTCGAGCCTATTATGTGGTGACGTGGTGATATGGTGACAAAACTGATTTAGTAAACAAGTGAACTTATCAGCAGGCGAGATTTTATACCCATCTTGGAAAAGTCAAGGATCATATCACTATGACAAGTGTTAACTTCAAGATTCTAACTCATGAGGCAAAAGGGAACCGTAGCGGTCTTTCCAAGCCAAAATGCAGTTCAATAATTGGTGCAAAATCAAGAAAAAGGAGCAAGCTGAAGATTACAGAAATAGCAAGCAACAAAACACGGATTTAGCTATTTTAAAACAAGTAAATAGCTAATCTAATTCGACAAAACCAACCACCAAAGAAAATCAAGTTGGAGTCACACTTGCATGATTCTGAACAAGGAACCTAGAAAGTATATATCATCACACGTTGACAAAGAATTCTTAACTCTATAATAATAAATATCAACAGCACCAGTCACTAACATACACTCTACTTTAATTTTAACATTCATAAACAACTTAAATGAAAAACAGTCCACGTGTATCTGTAGTACTCTGTTAAATTATTAGTTAAAGTGATGACGACCCTTTTCCATATCCCATTGTCATCGAGCTGATACAATAGAAATGGAAGCAGTAGCATGAGATGAACTGGTAGACTTGCCTTCCAGATTCTTCACATTCGTTCCAACAACCACAGGCATAGTTGGTCGCAGGTGCTCCACTGAGTTCTTGCTTTGGAGCAATAATACTACTGCAGACATTGTTGGCCTCATTGTAGCTGTTGCCTGCGTGCACAATAAAGCAATTTCTATTATTCTCTTCACTTCTTCTGCATCACATTCATTAGGGTCTATGGCCTTTTCCAACAGCTCTAGGTGAGAACCTCTCTCGTACAGTTTCCATGACTGTCAAGTGAAAAGCAAAGCAATGATATGGTATCATGTCAAGAGAAAACAACAATTCGTAGTTGTATATAGGAAGTTGCTTACTCTTTCAAGAAGGTATTCGCCATCCTCATCATCCTTCACATCGGTACTCTTTTGACCACTTACGATTTCTAGGACTACAATACCATAACTGTAGGTATCGGCCTTCTCTGATAATTGCCCATGCATTGCATACTCAGGTGCTGTGTATCCCCTGCAAGTGCATAATATATAGTCCGTAATTAATAAAAAAAAGTCACACATGGCATGTTACATTTTTCCTACATAAGCTTTTAATCTCTCTTTTGCAGATGCTCGAATAAATGCAAAGAAATTACTGTTTCGACTTACAATGTTCCTGCAAATCTTGTGCTAAGATGGGAACGATCCTCTGGAAGAAGCCTTGCCAATCCAAAATCAGCAATTTTGGGTTGGAAATCATCATCCAAGAGGATATTAGAAGTCTTGATATCTCTATGTATGATGGACACGTGGAATTCCTCATGTAGATATGCCAATCCCCTTGCTGTGCCTAAAATTATATCATAGCGTTGTTTCCAACAGAGGCAACCTTTTCTTTTACCTATTTATTCGCCAAGATCGTTGCCAAGAGAGGAAAGAAAATGAATAAATATGTATAAAGAAAATGAAATTTCTATCGGTGTTTGACAAGAATTATGTACCGAATAAGAATTTGTCAAGACTGCTATTTGCCATATACTCATAAACCAAGATTCTCTCTTGACCTTTGCTGCAACAACCAAGAAGTCTAACAAGATTCCGATGATGAACATTACTTATAAGCTTCACTTCACCTTCAAAATCATCCTTCATCTTGCTTGATTTCCCCAAAACTAGTTTTTTTACGGCAACAACTTTTCCATTTTTCAGAGTACCCTGTTAAAAATAAGAGAAAGTGTTTTCTCTTCTGGTTTTTGATATATCTCAGCTAGGATATTTTTCTTTTGAAAAATAAAACATAAACTTACCTTGTATACATCACCAAAACCTCCTTCTCCAAGTTTCTTTTCAGCACTGAAACTTTTGGTTGCAGCTTTCAAATCATTATACTTGTAGTTAACCGGACCTTTCAACTCAGTTGCTCCCAATATGTCACCTGCTACGGAACAACGGTGTTTAGATTTTAAAATAAATATTTAAAACCAATCGGAAGCAGAATAAGGAAGTTACAATTACAGATATATTGCATAGCAAAGAAAAGATGTAATAAACAAATAAATTTTTGTCGTACTATTGTTAATACATTCTTCTCTTTAAAAAGCATTAAAAATGCAAAGTAGGAACTAATTAATCTCAAACATTACATTGAAGACTTTTCCAATTTACGTACCTCTAGGAACCCTCTCTGGTTTTGAAAACCATCGCCATACAAATAACAAACATAGGAGAACAACAACACCACCAACACTGCCACCAATTATAGCCCACTGCTTGCTTGAATCTCCTGCAAATTAGTAAAAAGTTGATATCTGCTCCAAAATTGTATTCGGATAGTCAACAAAAATCAAATATGTTTTTTGTTAGGCACTTTATTTTTATTTTCAAAAATTCATATTGAAAATGGTTAAAACAATTAAAAGAAATAAGTTATTTTTTTGTTTAGGTTTAATGTATTTATTAGTTTTAGCAACATGAAAACTTTAATTTGAACCTTCTAAATTTTTTCTTGTTACCTTTATTTTTATAATTATTTTGTTTTAAACGGGCTTGATTACTATATATTATTAATAACATGGCAGAAACACTTCATTTAAAACTGATACTTAATGTAGTCTGTGTGAAACTAAAGACTATAAAACAAAAATCTGCATTATTACAGTGAAAAAAAGTAAATTTAAACTGTAGAAAAGGTTTGAATAAACCATGCAACCTTTGATCTACATATACATAAAATTGTACAACGGTACCTTGTTTTAAAAAGGGTGCAATATCAATGGTTTGATTATCAGCAAAGAAAGGTGTGGTAGAGTATCTCATGAAACAGCCAGCATCATATGCTCTACCCTCTGTGTTGGGAAGACAACTTTCTAAGTTGTTGTAACCAATTTGCATGCAACTCAGACATGTATCCTCGGTTGCAGTTTCAACACACTGTGCAACAGCGTAAATTGCAGTACCATTAGCCACCTGTGTCTTAGTAGCTGCATAAAACCCTTTGATTTTTGGTGTTGCTGTTTGGATATCCGCGAGAACTTGTTGTCCAACTGATCTAAAACCACTGGCATTTGAAGTGATGTTTCCGCATGATACACCATTGCCATCACTGGTCGGATTGAAGAACATCTCGCTCTGATGCCTACCTCATCACATATCCAACATTAAAAGTAATGGTCAAATCCTTAACATTACCTCACACTAATGTTTTAAACTAAACACTTTACAATCAACTTTTATACTTTCATCTAATTACAAACAAACACTCTATCTTCACATATGGGCCTAGAAAGCCAAGCCCCGTTAGATACTAATCCATTTATCTAAAATACACACGAACTTTTCATGTGCGAACAAAAACGAGAACCAAAACTAACTTAGAATCTAATAGTATAAGTGATTAAAATATTGGTAACTAATATTAGATATCAATTATCTTGACTTAATTCGTCACTAAACTCAATCATTAGTTTTATTTTGTAGTTATTTAGCAATCAAAACCTAATTTGGTGGTTATTTTGGTCACAATTAACAACTATTTTATTTGGTAACTAAAATTGGTATTAAATAGTTTTTTTTTTCTTGTAGTGATAGTAGAAAATTGGTGGAAAGAAAGAATACAAAGATAATATGATGATATATAGTATTGAAGCAGAAATTGAAAAAACTAAAGGTTGATTTAAAGGAATGAAATAAAGGTTGTTTTTGGTAATATAAATACTTAAAAACAACGAATTATAAGGGAAACATGTAGGAATCTGATGAAACGGGTAGGGATCCTCGACCTTTTGCTAGATTCTTACAAGAATGTGGCATTGAGGCTATGTATATTATGTTTGGCACTCCACAACAAAATGGTATTGCTGAAAAGCATAATCATACTCTTATGGAAATGGTGAGGTGTATGTTGAGTCATTCCACTCTTCCATAATTCTTATGGGAAGAAGCCTTGAAAATTGTTGCTTACATTTTGAATCTTGTGCTAAGCAAGTCTGTTCTTAAAACTCCTTATGAACTTACAACAGGAAGGAGACCTATTGAAACATTTTTGTGCATGGGGTTGTAAAGCAAAAGTTAGACCCTATAATTCAGAGATTAAGAAACTTGATCCCAAGACTATTTTTGGCTTCTTTGTTGGATATAGTATTGGGTCTAGAGGTTGCAGATTCTATTGTCTTAATCACACTATCAGAATTATTCAATTTGATCATGTAGTCTATCCTGAAGAGAACTCGAGATGATTCCAACATGCAACCACGTATAGTTAAATTCAAAGAGGAGCGTGTTGATATTCCTTTTCCTATTACACCCATTGCAGGGATTATTCCATTTGATTTGGTTCATAATGATATTGTTGACCCTATTGTTGATACTAATGTTGATCACATTGTTCAAGTGGATGTTCTGAATCCAAATGTTGTTGTGCCTACGCCTACAAGATCAGGAAGATTTTCTACATCTACTGAATCTACTAGGTTCAAAGATTATGTTGTGTATTTGCAGGAACATGAATTTAATTCTGTTGAGGATATCGATCCCATTTCTTTTCATGAAGCCACTTCTAATTCTGATCATTTATGATGGATGGATGTCGTGAAGGATGAATTGACTTCTATAAGGAAGAATGGTGTTTTGGATTTAGTAGAATTTCCTGCTGGGTGCAAATTTGTTGGTTGCAAATGGGTCTTTAAAACCAAGCATGATGCCAACGAATAAGTGGAAAGGTACAAGGCCAGACTTGTTACGAAAGGATATAATCAAAGGGAAGACATAGACTATAAATAGACATTTTCTCCTGTTTCTACTAAAGATTCTTTTCGTATTGCAATTGCACTTGTAACTACATTCTTGAATGACGATCTTTTTGAGGATGTGTAAATAAACTAACTTGATGGTTTTATTGAAAGTAGTAAGGAACACATGGTCTGTAAATTGAGAAAATTGATATATGGCTTGAAACAAGCTTCGAGACAGTGGTATCGAAAGTTTGATGATGTTGTTACTTCTCTCGATTTTAAGGAAAACATAGTTTATAAGTGTATCTATTTAAAGTTAAGTAGCAGCAAATTCATCATTCTTGTTTTATATGTTGATGATATTCTTCTAGCCAGTAATGATGTTGATTTCTTGCACGAGACCAAACAAATGCTAACAACTCATTTTGATATGAAAGATCTTGGAAATGTCTCTTTTGTTTTGGGCATTGAGATTCATCATGATAGATCTCGTGGCACTCTTGGTTTATCTCAGAAGAGTTACTTCAAGATGCTTTTAGATAGATTCAACATGAAATTTTGTAAGCCTAGCACTACTCCCATTCAAAAAGGGTGATAAGTTTTTCAAGTTCCAGTGTCCTCAAAATGATTGTGAAATTATACGAATGGGGAATATTCCTTATGCTTCCGCTGTTGGCAACTTTATGTATGTTCATGTTTGCACTTGTCCTGATGTTGCTTTTGTTGTTAATGTGCTTGGACGATACTTGAGAAATCTTGATTTAGCTCACTGGCAAGTTGCAAAGTGAGTTATATGATATCTACAAAGTACCAAAGATTATATGTTGACTTATAAAAGATTAGATTTCCTTAAAGTGAAAGGGTATACTGATTCTAATTATGGTGGTTGCCAGATGATTTCAAATCTACATCTGGATGCATATTCATGTTGGCTGAAGGAGCTGTTTCCTGGAATAGTGTTAAACAAACACTTACAACTACTTCAACCATGGAGGTAGAGTATATAACATGTTACGAGGCTACACATCAAGCAATTTGGTTAAAAAAATTATTGCTGAGCTTAGACTTGTGGAGAGTATCTCTAGGCCTCTTACTATATATTGTGATAACTCAGTTGTGGTGTGCTTCTCTCAAAATAATATCACAAAATGGTCAAAATATTTTGGCACAAAATTCATGTTTATTAGAGAGATGATTCAGGAGTTTCAAACTCGAGTTGAACATATTCCCACAGAGCCTATGACCGCAGATCCTTTAACTAAGGGGTTGATTGTTAAAGGTTTTGTTGAACATGTAACCAGTATGGGTGTAATGAGGTCTTTTGATTATTGGTTTAGTGGGAGTTTTCTTTTATGTTTATTTACTTCCCGTTTGCACATCATTTATTGTATTGCGGTATTTATTGAAATGTTTGACAATAATTATTTATTTTTGTGACGACAATTATCTTGTATTGTCATATTTTGTTTATTATTATTTGCGCAAATGATGTTATTTATATGATTTTGAATAATGGCATAATTTTGAGACATTTTGGACTCATTCTCAAATTGTTATTGTGATGAGATTTTAATCTCATATAGCATCTTAGGCAGATGATTGGGACATATAATTGTATATTTCACATTTATAAAGGTCATCAAAATTTAGGTGTTTTATTTATGTATGATATCATCACTCCTTTGAGTATGATTTTCTACAATGATAAGATGCCTAAACATTTCATTTTAGATCTTTTTGTTAAATATGTTGTAATATTTTGGCATTTATTGTGGCCACGTGCTGTGAGTTGTTCTAGATTAATTTTTAATGTTGTGATCTAATTTATGTTGTCCAAGTGGGAGAATGTTAGATTAATTATTTTGTGGACTTACATAAATTAGTAATTTGTAAAGATTAACCATTATTGTTATTATTTATTTGCTTACATAAAATAATATTGTTTATATTGTGTGAATATACATTTGACTACGTCAGCTGATAATATGTGGGTTGAACTCATTATTAATTAATAATAAATAGAAGAGTCCCTATCACTGCTTATAGTCAAATTTTTATTTTTATTTTATCATATTAAGGAATAAAATTATAGTTCTCTATAATGTTCTTTTGATTGATTTAGCACTCTTCATTCTCTTTATTCTTTGCTAAGATCATTGATTGATTTAGCAAAAAAACAAAAATCAACAAGATGATGAATCAAATATCTTATTCTATTCCAAGTTCTAATCCTTCTTATTCTTATATAATTTGATGTACTTATATGTTATAATTGTAGACTCTCTCTCCATTCATTAGAAACAATCAGCCACAGATCATGCGCATGCATCATAACACACCCTTAATTATAGCTTATATCATCCCTTAATTATAGCTTATGTTATCCCTTAATTATTTGTTATCCTGTACATATTTTTTGTATCTTTCCGTTACAATTATTCATGAAAAAATCCTTTTGTAATTCATATATATACTCGTACATATTTGTACGATATATGTGCTCAATATATAAAAATTATATTTCTCTATATGGTTTCAAAGCTACAAGCTTAACTAGTCATTTTCGATCTTCTCAATGGTCATCTCTACTTCTTCCACTTACTCTGTTGTGGACCTTGTCACAGCAACTCAACTACTCATTAAACTGTCTTTTTCAAATTACCTCACCTAGTACAAGCAAGTTACTCTATTATTGACTGCGAATAATATACTCCACTATGTTTTTGGCACCCTTCCATGTCCTCTAGCAACAATTGGAACTAGTGATGCATCTGTTGAAAATCCTACTTTTCTGGCTCTCTTTGGTACTGGTGGTCCTGAGGCACAGATTATGATGTCCTCTGCTACCTCTTTTGTTGATGCAATGTCAAGACTGACAAAGTTTTATGCCAATTGGTCTCGCACTCGGATCATGTCTCTTAAAGAGGGTCTTTCCTCCATCACCAAAGGTGACTCTAATGTCTGTGACTATTTGCGCTCTATTCGTTCCGTAGCTGATGAACTTGCACTTATTGATCATTATGTTGATGATTTTGATTTTGCCATTATGGCTACAAAGTGCTTATCTGTGTTACAATTTCAAACTGAAAAATTATATACCTCAAGATACGTGCACTTTGTAGAAAATGTTTTCCCTTATTCTTCTGCACTTATAACTACCTCTTTTCCCTCTCCAACATTCATCCTTACATGCATACAACCATCTAGCTCCACACCCTTAAATCACATACAAATCATTCCAAAATCCATATCTCAAAATTCAAATTCCATCTCCATTGCCTCCTTTTTACCTACCACATCTCAAAACTTATCTTTTGCTATATCCATGCCAACATCACCATATACCTCATCCCCTCCTCATGTATTACCAAATTCTAGTGAATCCTCTCCTCCATCCAATCATGATGATCATGCACGTAGATCATCCTCATGCTCGCCTGGACCAAAATAATTGTCCCAACCAATGGTCACAAGATCTAAAAATGGCATCTTTAAACCCAAACAACTTCACCTAGTCACCAAAATTTCCTTCATCTGACCAATATGAACCTTCTTGTATTTCCTAGGCTTTGAAACATTCTGAGTGGAGGCAAGCAATGTCAGAAGAATTCAATGCATTACTTGCCAATGGTACATGATCCATTCTCCCTAAGCAACCAAAGTTCAAGATTATCGGTAACAAGTGGATTTTTCGTCTAGAGCGAGATCTTGATGGCTCTATAACTCGATATAAAGCTCGTCTTGTTGCCAAAGGGCTTCATCAACATCCCAGTATTCAGACTATAAAGCTAGTTCTCTGCATTGCTCTCTCTAATGGTTGGCCTTTATGTCAAATGGATATTAATAATGCATTTCTTCATGGTAGTATCTCGGAAGATATTTACATGTCTCAACCATCAAATTTTGTCAACTCTCACTTTCCAGATTCTGTATGCAAGCTTCACAAAGGGTTGTACGATCTCAAATAAGCACCTCGTGCTTAGTATAATGCTCTAAAGTATTTTCTTATTACATATGAATTTTTTTAATTCACGATCTAACACTTATCTATTTGTGTACTATCGAGATGGTGTTGTTGCATACTTTCTTGTTTACGTACTACTTGTAGGCAATAACAACTCATTTCTGAATACATTCAAGACTACCCTTGCAAGTTCTCTCTAAAGGATCTCAGGTCTCCTCATCATTTCCTTGATATGGAAATCCTCCTTATATCTCAAGGTTTGTTTCTTTCACAACAGCACTATGTACGCGAGTTATTGATTTCTACCAACATTCAAGAGGCAAAGCCCATCTCCACCCCTCTTTCTACTTCATGCGATTTGACTCCAATGTCTGATGCTCCCTCATGTGATATCCGGGAGTTCCGTCGTATTATTGGTTCCCTACAATATTTGTATCTCACCCGCCCAAATTTTCTTTCTCAGTGAATAAACTATCACAGTACATGCAAGCTCCCACTAAAATTCACATGAAAACTGCAAAATGTTTACTCCGCTATCTCAAAAGAACACTTGACCATGGTTTTCACCTCTCTCGCACCACAGATCTCTCTCACAATATTTTGTAATTCTGATTGGGTTGGAGATACTCATGATCACAAGTCTACTGCTGTCTATCTTATTTATATGGGGCCCAATGCCATCTCTTGTCCTATAAGAAGTAACTCACTGTTGTTAAATCTTCAATAGAGGCTGAATATCAAACTATAATGTCCACCACCACTGAACTGTTGTGGTTACAGGAACTATTAAAGGAGTTTGGTCATCCAATCATCAAGACGTCGCAATTATTTTATGATAATATTGAGCTACCTACCTTTGTGTCAATCTTGTGTTTGTCTCACTTTCGTCATACATTTCTTCTAGACAATATTGACACGTTCTGTCTCCCTCTTCTATCTTGCGGGGGCGTGTAGACTCTCTTTCCATTCATAAAATATAATCAGCCGCAAATCATACACATACATCATAACACACCCTTAATTATATCCTATGTCATGTTATTCTTTAATTATAACTTATGTTATTTTTTAATTATTTGTCATCATATACATATCTTTTTGTATCTTTCTGTTATAATTACTCAAGAACAAAATATTTTTGTAATTTATATATATTGTACCTATTTGTACAATATATGTGCTCGATATATAAAAGTTATATTTCTCTATAACAATCAAACTAAATTAAAAATCTATAATAATCAAACTAAATTAAAAATCCTAAATGGGTTATTTCTTTCATATAATTCATATCTTTATTAACTCAAATTAAGATCAACATGTAATCATTATATATATATATATATATATATATATATATATATATATATATTAAATATAAATATATATATATATATAAATATATATATATAAATATATATATATATATATATATATATATATATATATATATATATATATATATGAAAGATACACGTGCATATATATAATTAAATAAATATATACACCTATATATACATTAACTTAAAATAAATAAAATAACAATTATTGATTGTTAAATGAAAAACGAGGAAAAAAACTAATAATAAATCTGCACAAATATAAATTAATTTGTAGTTAGAAATATTACTTTGGAAATTTAAATAAAAAAATTAGACAAGATAAATTAATTTTGGATGGATTTTGATGAGTCTCATTTATTATATTTATCTATTTATTATAAACTACAAAAATTATATAAGCATTGATATCTATTTTAATATTATTTAATCTATCTATATGGTATTTGTTCTATTTTTTTGTGTTTTTTATTTTTCATTTTCATATAGATGATAAAATAAATACATATGAGAATAAATGGTTTCTGGATATAATCACATAATTCTTTGTGGTAATCCAAGTTACATTCCCAAAGATGCAGTGGAGATGGTCAGAATAACATAGTAATGTTTCGGGAACAAGAATCAATCTCCACGACTCTTCCTGATGATTCAACCATCATTGATCTCAAGGGTCCTATCATCATTGATTTTACTATCCCTGCTACATCTATTCTCATGAATAGATTATATACCATGTTATTGGATTAGTCGGCCAAAATCAGAACCATGTAAAACATATTTATATGTATGTAGATCATATGTATAATAACTCTTATGTTTATTAAAGCGATCAAATTGAAGATGTTAGAATTAGATGATATGAAAGCAACATTTCATATTAGACCTGTAAAATGAGTCTGTCATAATTTTTTTTTGTCAATGCTAACTTGTATAATTCCATATGACAAATAATAAAAGAACATTGAGTTGATTAAAATAGTATAAACTATGACCCCTACACAGTATTAAGAATTAGAGACATGAAGGAATCACCAACCTACAAGGTTTAATAAAATTTAGGAGAAATAATCTTTCAAGTTAAGTTGAATTATGGATTAAAGAAATAGAAAACATATTTCAAGTTATGAATGGTTTTCTAAAAAATAGAAAGATTTTCATAATAATTTTTTGTCATATTTAAATAATTATTAAATACATATTGAAAAGGAGAAAAAAATAGAATCTGTAGATTAATGATTTTCTGAAAAAGAATTAACTACCTAAGTGATCTGAACAATCAATTTAAAATAAGACGAAAGGTTAAGTCATTCACTTACTCTTGGATTATATATATATATATATATATATATATTGCAAGATTTCTTAATTTGAATACCATATTTTAATTTCTTATTATAATTCTTTTTCAAAACCAGTAAATTGATTATCTCAAAACAAATACCCATTGATTTAGTAGTTATATCAATCAATTGATTAACTGGTATATGTATTAACTGTATTGATCTGCACTAAGGTTTAATTATATTTATCTCAAGTAGAAAAATTGAAAATATTCATTGCAATTAATAATATCAAATACAATATAATGCAACATACCTTTTCTTTACACAATAAAAATGTGTGTGCATAAATATATTTTAATTTATTGTAATTCTTTTTACTAACAAAATAGAACACATTCTAAATTATCAATATATTTATTTAATTCCTAAGTCACAGTTTGTTCGGTATTTTTAAAATAAAAAAAATTGATTCAGATTTTTATGTTTTAAAAAATTAAAATATCATTCCACTAAATTAGAGTTAAATTTGTTAATAATATATATATATATATATATATATATATATATATATATATATATATATATATATATATATATATATATATATATATTTGATGATTTACATTTAAATCAATTTTTAGTTGTCACTAAACACTAATGTTCAACACTAATTTTTTAAGAAGCACTCAATCAACTCAGAGCTAAATATAAATCAGCTTAATTTGGTCGCTAAGATTAAAAGATACTATTTCTCTCATAAAAAAAAGAAAATGATACTTTGACACCACTGTTCACCTAACTCTCATTTAACACTCCTACATGTCACGTGAACCCACCAACAAAAGAGAGATAATGTATTTGTTTTTATTGTATATGGAAGGGTAATTTCATTCATTTCGTCAATTTCATCTAAGTGGTTAGTCGGGTATATCTAAGTGGTTAGCGACGTTGGTGTCGTTATTATGAACATAGCTAACCACTTATATGTACACAACTAACCACCTTGATAAGGTTGGAATAATTGACAGGTACTGATTTAATATGATGTCGAAATTATGAACGTAGCTAACCACTTATATGTATACAACTAACTACCGTGATAAGTTGGAATAATTGATAAACACTAATTTAATATGGGTGTTGGAGTTATGAACGTAGCCAATCACTTAGATATACATGACTAACCAGTTATTTAAGGTTAGAATAACTCACAAGCAGTAATTTAAGAAAGGTGTCAGAGTTATGAACATAGCTAACCACTTAGTTGTACATGACTAACCAGTTATTTAAGGTTGGAATAACTCACAAGTAGTGATTTGATATGGGTGTCGGAGTTATGAACGTAGCTAACCACTTAGATGTACACGACTAACCAGATATTTAAGGTTGGAAAAAGTCACATGTAGTGATTTAATATGGGTGTTGGAGTTATGAACTTAACTAACCACTTAGATGTACATGACTAACTAGTTATTTAAGGTTGGAAAAACTCACAGGCAATAATTTAATATGGGTGTCGGAGTTATGGACGTAGCTAACCACTTAAATGTACACAACTAACCAGTTATTTAAGGTTAGAAAAACTCACAAGTAGTGATTTAATATGGGTGTCAGAGTTATTTAAGGTTGGAAAAACTCACAAACAGTGATTTAATATGGGTGTCAGACTTATGAACGTAGCTAACCACTTAAATATACATGACTAACCAGTTATTTAAGGTTGGAAAAACTCACACGCAGTGATCTAATATGGGTGTCGGAGTTATGAACGTAGCTAACCACTTAGATGTACACGACTAACCAGTTATTTAAGGTTGGAAAAATTCACAGGCAGTGATTTAATATGGGTGTCGAAATTATGAATGTAGCTAACTACTTAGATGTACATGACTAACTAGTTATTTAAGGTTGGAAAAACTCACAGGCACTGATTTAATATGGGTGTCGGAGTTATGAACGTAGCTAACCAATTAGATGTACACGACTAACCAGTTATTTAAGGTTGGAATAACTCACAGACAGTGATTTAATATGGGTGTTGGAGTTATGAACATAGCTAACCACTTAGATGTACACGACTAACCAGTTATTTAAGGTTGAAAAAATTCACAAGCAGTAATTTAATATAAGTGTTAGAGTTATGAACGTAGCTAACCACTTAGATGTACACGACTAACCAGTTATTTAAGGTTGGAAAAACTCACAAGCAATGATTTAATATGGGTGTCGGAGTTAGGAACGTAGCTAACCACTTAGATGTACACGACTAACCAGTTATTTATAGTTAGAATAATTCGCAAGCAGTGATTTAATATGGGTATCGGAGTTATGAACGTAACTAACCACTTAAATGTACACGACTAACCACTTTGATGAAATTGACAATATTGATAAAATTGACAAAATTACCCTTTCATATACAATAAAAACAAACACATTTTTTTTTTAGTAGGCCTACATGACACATAACAGTATCAAATAGAAATAGAATGAAATAATAATGAGAAATTAACATTTTTCTAAAAAAAAAATAGTATATATAATGCCTAAGATTTAAGTAGGCGTCAACACGTAGTCTTTTAAAACTTACATCAACTACAGTGATTTAGCTGTACAAATAAATATGAATAGTTCTCAACAATTGTTCAAATGATTCACAAATGTTAAAGAACAGATAGATATATCTACTATTCTTAGTGTTAGCAAAGAAGACAAATGTAATAAAAATAAATTTTAAAAATTAAAAATAAAGTTAGATATTAGACTTGAGCTGGAATCACATATTGAGATTCACATTGTGTCCTTGGAACTTGCATCATGTTCCTAAATAAACATACTAACTATTCACTCAAACATAGTTAAGATTGTCTCCACTTTCCCTCTCTCTCTCTGGTCGGTTTTCTCATCCTCATTCTACAATGTTATCATCTTTTTCTTTTCATTTTTAGCCTTCCTATCTCTTTTCCTATCCTGTCTCAGAGGAACAATATAAGTGACAGAGACTATATACTGAGAGAAAACTCTAATTCAAATTTCCCAAAATGTTGCTATTTGTAGAATGTGAATCAATTATTAAGGAGTGCAATTTCATTCATAGATAAGTCGACACGTTAGAGAGAGAAAATTATAGAAGATATGCAAACTCCGAAGCAAATCTTTGGTGGATGGGACCATCTCAGCAAATATACCAGTTCTCATTTTCAGTTCTTCGAACTTTTTTCATGCTTTTTACTGTAGCTCGTGGAAATTTCAAAGTCTTGAGATAATGGCAGATCCAATCATGGAGATTTTTTTTTCTCTTTCCTTTCATATCTGTCTATGTTTCCAAGATTGAATTTTTAGAGGACATAGACTACACATAACCGGAGCATCTCTAACACGTGTTTTTAAGGAGGTTATATTTCATTGAAATTTTAGTTTTTATTTAAATTTTTATATTAAATAGAGATGAATTTGCTACCAATTGTAAAATTATAAATGAAATTGTGGAAAAATATAACTAAATTGTAGTATAAAAATAAGTTTAATGCTAATTTTTTAAAACGCATCAAAATTATTTAGTTTATTAGATCATTATTAGATTTATATAGTCCTAATGAGAGGTGATTTTTGTGTAAATGATGATTTTATTTGAAAAGCAGTTATAAAATGATAAAGAGATGAATTTAAAAATATAAAATATCATAATACCGATTAAAAATAAAATAAGATTTTAGATCAAATTTTAGTGTTGAAACATCAATATTGCAAATTCTTAAATTACATTAAGACTTAGACCACAAAACCTATGCTAAAAATCCAAAATAAATTCTACACGAGAAGATTACATGATGAAGCACCAATACACCCGCAAAAATATGTTCAGAATCTAAAAATAAATCTTACATTTAAAGATGACATTATGACATGAATTTGCAAGTCTTATTTTGCTATTCTCATTCACAGCCATATCTACTCGTATGCTAACACCAGCATGATGGCACTAGACATAACTCGTGACAAATAAAAATTAAAGGTTAAATATAAACTTTTTTTTTTTTTGTATTTGTAAATGTTCAGCTCAACACTTTAGAAGCTCTAAAAAAATTTTAAAAAAAATAGTTAAGAAAATAATTTATTAAAATTATGATATTTTTATTTAAAAAAAATTATTGTTTTAATTTTTTTATGTAAAATTATCTATTAAATTATTATAATTACTTTCATTTAACATGTATTTTTTTAATAAACAATAAATTTAATTTATTTAATCTTTGTTAAGATATTGTTGATATCAAATAAATTTTATTAATTTAAGTTTTGAAAAAAAATCCCTTTCAACATTATTCTATTTGTTATATACGCATTTGAAAATGAATTTATTCTTTTCATGTAATTAACGATGTCAATTGGTTTATCATTTTCCAATCTTATAATCTCTTTTAAGATATTTAATTTTGAAAATAAATCTAAGCCATCAAGATCTAACAAATTATATGTTTCAAAGATTTGTCAAGTTTAGGCATTTTTTTCAAAAGTACGGAGCCCCCTGACTTAAATTTTTTAATACTAAATAAAAACCAAAAATATCTTTATATATTTTAACTTGTTCAAATCTACATTGGATTGTGGCGATTGTTTTATCTACAATATACGAAAAAATAAGTAATTATAAATGACTCTTGGTGTGATTCTATAATTTCGTTTTCAATACTTTCATATGATTGTGTTTTTTATGACTAATTTGTTTTTCACGAAACTTAGGCTCCACATGCATTTCAGAAGTAGTTTCTGACAAAAATCAATTTTAAATCCACTTTCTCTATACTTTCAAAAAATGAAAGAAGACCTTTTAATTGTTTAATAGTCATCTTAATACACATATCTTTTGATTGTAAATTTTTACTAACTGAGTTAACTGTAAATAATATGTTATACCAAATAGTCATGCCTAACAAAAAATTGAAATTTTCAAGTTCATAAATTGTTAAACAATCAACTTCATTTTTATTTTAAGATCATCACTAGTTTCAAGTAATTTAAATAAAGTATATCTTATTTGTGAAATTTGAAATCTTACTGCTTTCACACTTTCAATGCAGTTTTCCCTAGGTATTTATGGCAATGATTTAAGAGTTAAGTTATTATGTGATCTTGTAAAATTCTCCACCTTTTTGTAGAAGAAAATAAAGTATATATGTTGCAACACTCTAAAGAAAGATGTAGCTTTAGGACAAGAGTTAGTAATATCACAAAGTACTAAGTTTAGACTATGACAATCACATAGAGTATAAAACGCTTTAGGGTTAATATCAAGAATTTTTTTTTCCACTTGTATCATCTACTTTTGGAAATTCTAAAATATACTCATTGAATTGTATTGGAGTTTATGAAATATCCATACATCGTAATACACAAGAAATTTGCTCTTGATGACCCACATCTGGAGTACAATCAAGTATGATTGAATAATATTTTACACCCATAATTTTTTTCATAATTTTTGTTTTGATTTAACTTGTTAACAAATTTATCAACTCATTTTATATATTATGCCCAAGATAATGATTATGAATTTCATCATTTTTAATTCGATGAAAATGTTCTTGCATAATTGGATCAAATTTTGTAATCATTTATATCAAATTCATGACTCTTTAACTTAGCTCTAAGATTTTTTTTTTTTATATCTAATATCTCCGTTCATTAGTTAGTTTATTGGTACAAGAAACAACATTTTCTTTCATGTTTCACTCTATTAGGTAATTTTTGAATGTGATTTAATACAAAAAAATACCTAGATTATTTATCCTTTGGATATATCAGTTACTCTAATAAGATCTTTTTCTACTAAGAGCACTCACCTATATCTTCTAATTTATTTTTTTGTTTATTTTTATAACTTTATCCATAACTCCTTTTTGTGATTCAATTAAGTCTCTTTCTACCTTTATACAATTCTGCACTTTTGGTGAGTGTTTAAATGTAATTTACAAATTTTAAATTTTTAATACTCTTTCTTGAATTTGCACATTTATTTTGAGATTAATTAAATAGTAAATCAAAAATAAAATGTTTTTGAGATCAATTCATCAATCTTGCAATCAAGTATTGGGGTAAAATCCTTGAACTGTAGAAGCTTAATAATGTATACTTATATAGTGATATGGAAAACTAGTTTATTTGTTATGTTAATAAACTGATAGACTATTATTTTGTTAAGTATCAAACTCTTAAATTAACAATTTTTTACTAGAAAAGATAATACTATAATTAATAAAGAAAAAAGTATCTAGCAATCCAATATTGACAAGATAGAAACTGATTGAATAATAGTATAATCAGTTCTAATTTCTTTTACCTAATGTTGATGTACTCAAAAGGAGTAAAAGTCAACACAAGCCTCAATTTCTCAATATACTGCTCCAAGCCTCCAAATAAAGACAAACACATATATGCATAATAATAGTATACAATAATAGAAAAAAATTGAAATTTGAGTTAATGACATTCAAACACTCAAATTAAAGTAATCATATAGAAGGAACCAGTGAAAGAGTCAGAGAGAAATAAAAAGGATGGAGATAGATGTCATTCTAATAGAATAATAAAAAAATAGAAAATTAGAAAGTTTAAACCTTTAAGATTTCTTGATTATTCAATATCTTTTAACAAAAATAAAAACATGATTAATTGATTATTTATTAGAAAAAATTCCAAAATTATTATTTATTAAATAATATTTATAACACCGATATAAACTTATCGGTTAACTAAGATATTTAATTTTTTTAATTAAAAAATATTTTTAAGTGTAATATTTTTAGGTGTAAAACCCTTAGTTTATCTATTTAGACATTAAGTCAGTCCTACCTTCAAGAAAAAAATCCTACCAAAAGTGGTACTAGTACGATATTAGGTTAGGAGAAGAGAAGTTGAGGGAAGGATGCCCTCTTTCTTGTAATTCACTCAAATGTATTTGAAAACTAAAAACAAAATATTGCATACATTTTTAAAAATAGATTAAAATAAAATTTAATAAATTTTACAATTAACTAGATGTTTTAACTTGTTTATATATATATATATTAAAACTAAATTTGTTAGTTAGAAATATATACGTAAGAACATTTACAACACTTTAGTTTTACAGTAAACTCATGATTCGTTATTTTAGATGTCTTTCATCATATTTGTAAGATTATATTTTAATTTTTTTCATTCTCTTCCTTGCATACACGTCTTTTTTTTTTTTTTTTTTTTTTTTTTTTTACTTTTCCTTTTTTTTTTTTTTTTTTTTTTTTTTCTAATTTCGTACTTTACCGTCTTTATATCTCTATTTATTCAATCCACATTTTTTTTTACCTTAGAATAGCTGAAGAGGTAAGAATTATTCTTAGTCAAACTATTTTCATTAGAACCTCTAAGTGTTGAGTGATTATTTTAGTATAATAGTGCTCCCATTGCATATTTGGTCTGAAATTCTTCCTTTGCATGTTGAGTCTGAAGTTCCTCCTTTGCATGCTAAATTTGAATAAGATTAAGATAGATCCACTTATGGTAAATATAATGCTAGGTGTTGAAGTAAGAATTTTGTTTTTAGTTAAAAGTGTGGAATTATGAATTTTTATGTTATGGATAGTAGTATTTAATCATGTTTTATAATGATTAAAAAGTTGCTTAGATTAGAATGAAAGTATTAAATTGCTAAAATTGTTTTAATTTTAATGTATAATTGTATCGTTTGATATTTTGCTCTAGCAAAGGTATCATCTAAGTTAAACAAAATTAAGTTAGGGAGTTAAGTTGCTCTCATGCTTGTTTCCATTCAAAGTCATATTTGTTGAAGAGATATCATCTAAGTCAAGTGAAATTAAGTACAGGAGTTGAGTTGCTATAATATTTATTTTTGTTTATCACGAATTATATTTGTTTAAACGAATGTATCGTCTAAGTTAAGCAAAAAATAAATTTGAGAATTGAGTTTCTCTTGGTTTATTTTCATTTAGCGTGAATAATTTTTTCAAATGGGAGGTATCATTTAAGGCAAGTGAAATTAAGTATGGGAGTTTAGTTGTTCTGGGGTCTGTTTTTACTCGCATACAATTAGTTTTACTCAACCGAAGGTATTGTCTGATATGTTTATTCAAGAGAAATTAGTTTTCCTTGAGCGATTGTATCATGATATCTTTACTTAAGCAAAAATGGAGTAAACAACTACCTTTTCTTCAAATTTATTTTCGTTAAAGTGAATCTCCTTAATTATCTGAGTATGAGTGTTGTGTGTGGACAAAATATTGAATCATGTGCTTAATTGATTTATTGTCCTGTTTAAAGTAAATTATGTTATATATA